>Ga0209611_10008254_pt1 | contig 16367 bp, 10 predicted proteins | sample S1TSphgellanicum_3_FD_187693 | JGI IMG/M metagenome (GOLD analysis project Ga0209611, IMG submission 187693) | Host-associated microbial communities from peat moss isolated from Minnesota, USA - S1T2_Fc - Sphagnum magellanicum MG (SPAdes) (version 2) | ecosystem: Host-associated > Plants > Peat...
TCTCTACTACGTCTCCTTTTCAAAGGCTGAAAAAGATGACAAAACTGTCAGTAGGTACACAGAATGCATGCATTCATTGTGGTGCCTGGACTCTCTCCTTCTCTCTCTCTCTCTCTCTCTCCCTCTCTCTGTCTGCCTTTCCAAGATTTTTCTGGACTTGTTCCACCACAGCTTTTCCTGTTGTTGCTCAGAGCTGGCTGCTATCTTCCAGGCTTTTCGAGTTCCACAACTGCACTTATGTTGCATTAATTAATGTTTTACGCCCAAAAATATATTGTACCTGCCATGTTGGTTGAAAATATGTTGCCTCCATCATGTTTCCCAAAAGCCGGAAAATAAAATTAAGAAAAATAATTTTTTTTTTATAGTAGCTCTGAATTATTTACAAAAGAATGACTGACTATCCCTTGAACTAAAATAGCATGTTTATTAAAAGATATTAATGTGCATTATTTAGTTATTCTAAAATTTCAAAACTTCTGAAATATGAAATGTGTTCTTTTTGCTTGAAAAAATTAATTTTATTTTTTTGATAGAAACTGTTGATTGTGAACACTGATTTTTGGGGCTAATTTTCCCCATTGTGCCAAAAAAATTCAAAAAGAAATATTCTGTCACAAATTCTCTGTTCTTTGATAAACCAATTTGCCAGAATGCCCAAAAAAGAAAAAAAAAACTCCAAAAATTCACCAAAAATCTTCACAATGGCCGACAATAGGAAAGGATGCTTAAGATTTTCGGCTTTCATATTTTGAATAATTATCAAATTTGGTTAAATATTCTTATGGATTATCACCACTGGAACATCACAAAATTGAAAAAAAAAAAAAACACACTGCATTTATGAGTGTTAGGGTGGTCTGAAAAACAGCTGCATCTTCAAGAAGGGAAGGAGAAGAAAGGGGAAGAAGGCTTGAGTATAGTGCACGTAATCTAATCTAGTTCAGCAGGTTTGTAAGGGGGATATGTAAGTCTGCAGGGGACAATCAAGATATGCAAGCAAAGTACAAAGGGATTCAGAGAGACAAACATCAATAATTTATATTATAATAATTTTCCAAGTTGATAAACTTAAAAAGAAAAGAACCTTGGAACTTCTTTTCAAACTCTTTTGCTCAACAAATTTTGATCCATTAATCTCAACTAAATACTAGACTTTTCCTCATTTCCCCCCTAATTTGGTAGTTGTGATGGGGCTTTGTAATGTCCAAATATCTCTAGGATTTTATGTTCTATATACTGAGGACATGATATTTTAGGTAAGGTCCTAGCTAGGGTGTTTTTTTAGTACTTTACATATTTTGCTAGTTGTCAATCGAGTTATTATCCTAATTCCAATGATAAGAAATTTCAAAGACCTGATATATATGGGAGATTTTGTATAATCTTTTGTATGATTGTCTTTGGACAATTGATTTTGCGTAATCTTTCCCAGGATTGTCCTTAAACAATTCCACAGATAATTCATGAGACACTTACCTCATTTTCAAGTTTAAATGTCTCATTTTTTTTTCTTAAAACTTTGTAAAAGAAAATTAATTTTCTAAATAACTATCTCTTATGCATATACCTACCTCTTTTTCTCTATTCACCAATGTGGATATGAAAAAACAAATTAACGTGTGCACGTTCATGTCCATGACATCTATATTAAATTCAAACTACGTGACATTAACATAAATATTGATGAACTATTGAAAAAATATGGGAACATAAGAAAAAGGGAAAAAAAAAAGTTGATTGTTGCTTATAGTGCACAATAGTGTGGAGTCCCAGTTGATATATGGGAAGTTTTATATTATTTTTTTTATGATTATCCTTGGACAATTGATTTTTCATAATTCTTGGTATGTTCATCCCTAGACAATATTAGAGACAATTTTTTAGACAACTACCTGATTTCCAAACCTAACTATCTCTTATCCTTTTAACTACTTCACTCCTTTCCTAACAACTACCTAATTCATTTTCTTTACCCATCAACATGATTTATTTATTTTTCAACATTTGCATTTTCATATTCATGATATTTGACATTAATTTAAATTAAATTAAACATTAACATAAATAATGATGAAAGTTTTTTAAGTTTGGGCATTACTGAAATAATGGCCCGTGCAAGGTGGACTTGAGATTAGGCTCAATTCCAATAATGCCCTCAACCCGGGACCACACAATCGGTTTCTCCAATATCTAAAAAGCATGTAGAACGGTGCTCCTCATTTGTGTCGATATCACTTTTCAACAACATGAAAATAAGTTTTCCCACCTGTAAACATGAATTTTGAAATGATATTTTATTGTGACACCATTTAAATATCGACACTTGGGGCCAATCATTGTGACCGACCAATTAAAAACAATCGTCTCCCCATAGTTAGTGGCCTTGTAAAGGGAACTTACTATTTAGCTCCAAAGTTCAATGCTACAATCAATTTGTGCATTATTGTATCACTATTCCTCCTTTGTTTTAGTTTAGTGATATAAGTCGTCCATGGGTGAAGATTTTTTTTTCTGTGTGTTGAGAATTAGAAGGATATTGGAGTAGGGTTTTTTTCAAACTCTTTTCTTCTACTGGAAATCCATAAAGAAAATAAACTTGCACACTCAATAAGAAATTTTCAACCTTAAACCCCCAATTATCAACCATGGGTTCTATTGAGCAAAGTTATTACTATTGTGCCCAAATTCCTTATTTGGCTCATTATTGTGGTAATTCATGTAATCACTCACATATCATCATGTTTTTAAGGATAATTGACTCAAGAAAGTTTATCCTTAATTTGTGGCATATCATTGGGGGCACCATTTTTGCTTGGGTTAAAAGGAGAAACTACACAGGTAAGTCAAGACTAAAACTTGGTTAAAGTTCCCAAGCACCTTCCAGACATTAAATCCACAACAGATCTTCCATTGCCCTACCAACACCCCCAAAACATAAAATCGAATCAAACAATATTGAAAGATGAGATATAAGGAGTGATATAAATGTTTTTTTTTTCCCCCGGCTTTTGTGCATATTATAGTTGCAAAAGCAAGCAAATTCTGATAATGGTGACTTAATTTTCCCACAAATGCCCAAGCTCCACGGGTCACAAAGAGCAAATATATTATTTGGGGGACCACTTGAAACTTCAAAGGGTGTTTTTGGCACAAATTTGGAGCACGTTTCCTAAAGAGAAATGGATGCTTCTAAAGAAACTTTCAAAGTTGAGAGAATCGTAACTTGCTGTCGAAATAATAAAACGCATCATATCGTTACCTTTTCACAGGAATTTCCAAGCTCTTGCCCTCGCAACTTCCTACCCGATGATGGACTAGGTCAAAATTGGATATGGAAATATTGGCTTGCAAGTGAAGTTTGCAGTTTGCGGCTTCTAGACTAATGGTCGTGCTTCGTGTCAAAAATTTGTAAATGTGATTGCGGCGTTCTAAGTCATTGGCAAACTTCATAATGTGATTTTGGGTAATGGAATAAATCGTTGGAATAAATTGATTTCGAAGTTCTTAGAAGATTGTATGAAGGAACTGAGCAATTTTACATTCTTGTCAACTAGCAAAACAAGTATGGACAATGTTGAGGCCATTGAATTTGAGGAGGAATAATGTAATTATTTGACTAACCTAGAAATAAACCCTCCGTCTTGGAGACGTTGGTTTGTCGGGTGTAGGAAGAGGGTCGAGGTATCTAGCTAACCTAAGACCAATTTATTATGGGCTTCCCAAAAAATTATGGGATCCAAATGCTTTGGAACGAGAAAAGTTCCCACCTTAAGGACATTTCAAAGGCTCGCATCCCCATTACCATAGTACAAGGGTAGCTTCAACACATGTTTGTTGAATAATTAATTAATATTAGTCAAAACAGAATATTCTCAAAATATTAAAAAAGATTCTTTAATTTCTTGCACAAAGTTTTCTTTTTGAAAATTTTCGAAGTTTTCTACATTAAAAAAAATAAAAAATTAGTGTGGAATCAACCAAGGCACTAGGGTATCTTAACACCCCCCTTACTTTGTAAAAAAAAACAAAGATTTAATTTGTGAAAAAATGAGTTCATCTTTTGAGAAAATTAATGTATTGAAATTTAAGAATTCGAGGGTTTTTTTTCACTCAATTTTTTGATGTCTACAATTTGGCGGATTTCATCATAAAGTTAGCAAAATTAGTAATTTGCACTAGAGGGGGAAAAAAAAAATCCCAATTGTGTTGGTTGGAAAACGACAAAAATTTTCCCAAAAAGAAAAAAGAAAAATGATTGTAAGACTTTGCACGGGAGTGCTAAACAGGGAAAAAAAAGAAAAAGAAAAAGAAAGTGAGAAAAGAGAGAGAGGATTTCCATAACAAGTAACTACTACCCTGGTGACTTGAATTTAGTAACAAGATTTAGTAAAAGTGAGGTTAGAAGTTTGCTGTTTGGTGCAGCAGAAGGTTCCGAGTTTCGACAGTTGAATTAGTTACAACTGGCCTGTGTTTAGTTACTTAATTAGTAAGTGGCAATACCAGCTGTAACGCTCTGGATTGATTCTGGGCCGCCGATTGGGCATCGAGTTTCTTTAGGAGACTAAACAGAGCATTTAGTGAGTTTTTAGTATATAATTAAGCCGTCTTTTAAGCGGGTGGATTGGTTTTCATCCACAGGAGGAATGAGCCACATTTGGCTAGAGGTAATTTTAAAAAAACAAATTCTGCCTAGTTCTGGCGACCAATAGAAAACTCATTGTCTAAATATGGCGAAATGTGACATTTAACCCGACTTTTCACTTCCCCCTCCCCCCAAAAGGCTCTTTTACAATTGCCATTGGATTTTATTTTTTGTCGCCACAGTGCGAAAATTCGCCAAAAAAGAGAAAAAAATTGCTTTTGAAATGACATACAGGTTACCCTTATCACAATTCTTTATAAATTCATAACTAATTTTTAAAAATCAAAAGAAAAAAATCAACTTCGTTTGAGTTTTAAATCCGCTTGTCTTTAAGGGGAAAATGGGTGTTTTAAAAAAACAAATTGGGAAAAAAAAATAAAATCTGATTTACTGAATATGCTTATTTTGACGGTTTTGGGCGCTTTAGTTTTTTATCTTATTAGTGCATCATCACATAGAATGTGATTAGTGTATGGTTTGCGCAGATTAGTGAGTGTTTAGTCTGTGATTAGTGCGGTGCTTGGTTCGTGTTGGGTCTGCAGGAAGGCGCGGAGGAAAGAGAGAGCGAGAGAGACGAAAGAGAGTGTGCAAGCGGCGATGGCGTTGGACCCCACCTGGCCAGAACTCTCCGTGGCTCACAGCAGCCGTCGTTGCGACCCCTTTCCCGCTGTCGTTTCCTGCGCTCCGCGCCGCTATATCTTGGCCTCTCCCTTGCTGTGATGTGTAGCAAATAAAACGGCAAACGTAAGATAAATTGGAGACACAAATACGAGTGCAAGGCGTTCCATCCTCTCCGTGTAGGAGGTCGCTTGCTTGCTTGCTTGCCTGCTCGCTCGCTTCATCACCCCCACAACGGAGAGAGTGAAAAAAAAGCCAGCAAATCTTCAACAACAAGAAGTTCAAGTTAGTAGTTTGGCAAGGAGGAGACAGACCTTCACTAAGAGAGACAGAGACAGAGACAGAGAAACAAATCGCGAAAGGAATTTGCTTTGTTTCCATCTCTGAAAAACACCGGTTGATAGAATAGACAAGAGAAAAAAGCCGAAGAGACTAATCCTCTAGAAGAGTGTGTGTAATAGAGAGAGAAAGTGAGGGAAGTAGCAAGAACTGTTGGCGATCCGTTTGGGAGAAGAAGAATCATCTGTCCGTGTGTGTTTTTGTGTGTGTTCTGCTACAAGAAGAAGCGGTTTTATTCACACAAAGCACAAAACACACACTTTGTGTGTGTGTGTGTGTGTGTTTCGAAGGCAGAAGGAATGCCCCCTCATACAGTAGAAGGTTCTGGTGCGGAAAACATTCCTCCTCAGGGAGAGAGTCTTCTGATGACTCCTCACGTGCGTGACAACGATGTGTGGAAGAAGGACTTGTGTGTGGAGGATTTCAAGCCAGTGAAGGCGGTTGGCAATGGAGACATGGGGACAGTGTTTTTGGTGGTGCATGAGAGCACAAACATGCCTTATGCGATGAAGGTGATGAAGAAGGATGCGTTGGTAAGCAAGAATACCACTATCAGGGCGCAGACGGAGAAGGATATTCTCTCCTCGCTTCAGCATCCGTTCCTGCCTTCGCTCTTGGCCACTTTCGAGAGCGAGAAGCATTCCTTCCTCGTCATGGATTACTGTACCGGAGGCGACTTGAACGTGTTGAGGCAACGACAACCGGAGAAGATCTTCTCCGTATCTGCTGCTCGGTATGTTACCTCTTCTTTTCTTCCTTTTGCTCCGCTCCCTTTGTGTTTTGCAATGCGTGCTTCTGCAACAACATTGGAACGAGAGAGAGTCCTTGCGCTTCCTGTTTTGCAGAATGAAACCATCAAGGGTTTCTAAGATCGAATTTTGCATGAACTGAACGTGTTGTGTTGGTGCGTGGATGAATGCGCAGATTTTACGCCGCAGAAGTGGTCCTCGCCTTGGAATATCTGCATAAGAAGGGGATCCTGTACAGGGATTTGAAGCCGGAGAATATTCTAGTGCAAGCAGATGGCCATATCATGCTCACGGATTTCGATCTCTCTCTACGACTCTCGGAACGGAAGTCTTTCGTGAAAGAAGTCGTGAGAATACCGGAGAAGAAGAACAAGAAGAAGCAGCAGCGGCCTCCTAAGATCAAGTCGCTGTTGGTGTGCGGGGCAGGAGGAAACGGAAAGAAAGCGCCCAAAGGCAATATTCTTTCTCGTGTCACACCTGTAGAAGCTACGAATCCGCGCAAGGGAGGAGGAGGAGGGAATGTTCAAGGGCAAGAAACGGAACCTAGGTCGAATTCCTTTGTCGGAACCGTCGAGTACGTTGCTCCTGAGATCATTTGGGGAAACGGCCATAGCTGGCAGGTGGATTGGTGGACTTTGGGCGTCTTCTTGTATGAAATGGTGTATGGAAAGACACCGTTCAAGAGTGAGAATGGCAGGAAAGAGACTTTCTACAACATCCTCACCAAGACACCTGAGATTCCTGGGCCCATGTCTCCGTTGAAGGATCTTCTTCAGAAGCTCCTGAAGAAAGAGCCTGTAGAGAGGTTAGGTAACAATGGTGCAGATGAGATCAAGAACCACCCATTCTTTGAAGGTGTTCAATGGAGTGCTCTGCAGTTTGTCAGTCGGCCTCCATGTGTGCCTCCTCCTCTAGTGATTGCTGAGGTTGAGGCAGAAATTGAGAGAAAACGAGCTATTCACCATGAGCAATCACAAGGAGAAATCGAGCGAGAGAAAATGCTGAAGGAAACTTTTGGCGTTGTATCAACAGATGGGAAAGCAACAACTCCAGATCTGGAAGAAGCAGCAGATCAAGCGACCTTTCAACAGGGGCAATCTGCAATTGTATCATCAATGCCAGCAAAAGAGCTGAATGGGTCTTCAACAATGATGGAGGAGCAGTTGCAGTCAGCATCTTCCATAATCACAAGCTCTGTAAGCTGGAGTGGATCTGAGTTTGTGGGAAGCAGTAGAAAGATTTGGAGCGATACTGATGGGAATCAAAGTTCAACAGAGGATGAATCATCTCTCCAAGTCTTGAAGCATATGAAAAGGGATTCGGAGCCTGCAGAGATGATTGAATATTTCTAGTTCTTTGCAGCAAAGTAAATATTGCTCAGGACTAGTATCATCAATTTTGTAGCAAATCATGATCGATGTACAGGACTTCTTGTTCATAGCTGCTACCGCCTTAGTATCATTAGGCTAGAGTATTATGTTTCAGACTAGTACCCAATTCTTTTTCTGCCTTCGTGAAGCCAGCCAGCAAAGGTAGAACTCCCCTTTGTCATGAAGAGTGAACAACATTCTCATGATTGACATACAATAATTAAAAACTGATGAAAAACTTGAAACTACTGATCAAATACCCATGGGTTCTGTTTCCATGGTTTCTCTCTCTCTTCTTACTCTTTTGCTTCCTTTGTTTGTTGCTTTTGTTGGTATCTTTCTGATGGTTTTTATAGGATTTGTGCAAAATAACTTTAGAGCTCAGAGAGTATGTTGCAAGCAAAGTACAAGCTGGTTCACGAAAACATCAAGATGCAGTTTGCTCTGCTCAGATTTAGCTTGCCAAGAAAGTGCGACTTGCTTCCTCTTCCTTGACCTCTAAAGCATTTTCTTTTCCACAAATCCAAGTTCCTCAAATAACAGAAAAAAGTCCTGTGATGGAAAATACAGTTTCAAAAGCTCCTAAGAGCTTCTTTGTTTGGGGAGAGAAACAAAAACAAGTCAAGGTTTTCTCCACCATGGCAACATAGTGTGTTTTGTCATGAGATTTAAGTTTCTACAAAATGCCCTGAACAAGAAAGAAGAGGGCTGAAACATTTTCATATGAGAATTCTTGAAGAAGAAGAAGAATGTGAAGCCTCAAAACACAATAAAACCTCTGAAATCTGAAGACATGCACATTTACTCTTGTTGGACGAAAAAAATTGATTACAGAAAAAATTTCTTACCCTGACTCTTTCTCTATTGTTTACAAATATTATACTCTTGAAATCTTTGAACAAGGTGCTATTAAGTAAATCTTTTGAACTTGATAACTCGATGATGGGACGGGCAATTGTATGGGATGAGGTAATTTTGGTTGAGATGGAATTTTGTGTTGTAATCAGGAACCTGGTGGTGGCAACCAGCAGACCTGGTAGCACAACTTATTTGAACATACATTTGCACATTGCCAACTCCAAGTTGAACTTTGCACAAGTTATGCAAAGTCAAGTTGGTGAAGTCTAATGTAGACTCAAGTAATATATCCACCATGGAATTGGTAAAAGTCCATATGCATTTGAGTGCAATTTTGAATATGACCTAAATAGTATGAAGCTATTACTATCCCCTCATCTTGTTAAGATGAGAGCTCAAGAGAAAATTACATAGGTTATAAGCATATTTTGCAAAGAGCCCAGCGCCTTGAGAGGGGCGCACTAGGTTCTTTGAGAGGGGCTCGATGCTTGGATTGGTTGTCAGGTCACAAGTTATAACCATAACCTTCAACCTACTAGTTAGCACAAGATAACAATCCCGGGGCTTATGATTCCGGAACACCTCGTTACTTGGATGAACATTTCATAACCATTCTCTATGTATGAAAAGAGGGCATCTCAATTCTCAGGGGGAATGGTTATGTCCAGTAACCAATGAGAGGCCACTAATTATCACAAATGGTCTTAGAGCATTTACACCTCTACTAATCCTGGTATCCAACGGCCTCTCACTACCCATCTAGTCCATAGTTGTTAGTTTCTTTTTACAAAGTCTATAGACTATGATTGTTGTTGATGAATGTAATCTTGTTACGAAAGAAATTAGTAGGGATGCTTAATCATAATGACAAAGGTGAACCAACAAGGCAAAGCAACAACCCAACTTGACTTAGCAAATCAACTCGATTAGAAGGAGTTAGTTACTAGCTAGAAGTAAACTTAATGTGACAGATTGTTATGTTGAAATGTCAACAGTGGCAAATTGATTATTGTTAGACACTTGGCTGTGTTGAGATGCTAGAGCTAAGTAGTTATAACCATTTTTTGAAATATAAATGAACAAAGTTCAGCGAAATAGTGGTGGTTGTCAGCTAATTGTTTGGATTGCTAGGCATTAAAGATGATGTTTATGAAGACTCAAGACATATGTGGGAGGAGAAATCATGTAATGAAAAATTAAACATTCTTTATCTTCTAATTTTTTTGTTTTGTATGTATTCAAATTTTAGAAAATGTAGTTTGTTTGTTGTTGGACTATGTCCTAGTTAGTAAGTTCGTGTGGTATTCATTCTAATGAACCAAGACAAGAACCTAGGAATGATGCATGAATTAGTAATAACTTGGGCTCCATGTTGTTGTGCACTTTCGATGGTGTTCAACCTTTTCTTTCTTTTTTAATCATGTTCCCATTTGGTTTTCAATATCTCATTATTATTTATATCAATTTCAAATTTTATTTAAAATTTATTAACCATTATATCCATGGTGGGTAAGGTAAAAAAGGGAGGTAGTTATTACTAAAAAAGTGAGATAGTTATTAGTAAAGGAATGAGGTAGTTAAGCTTGAAAATGAAATAAGACTTTTTTCATATCCCTCAGAAAGGAGTAAAGTAGTTATTAAAAAATGTAGTTAAGTTGGGAAATGATGATGTAGTTATGAATTGTTTTTAGAATTGTCCCGGGACAATTCCATGGATGACCATACAATAGATTTTATGAGCCTATGAAAAATTATGCAAAATCACCCATATATCAACTCCTCAAAATTTCATCACTAGAATTAAATCTATCAAAATGTATTGTTAACACTTGGTGACCATGCTAGGGACATGAATTTCTCAATGTAAAAAACATTTGTGGAAAATAGGAGACCATGAATGTTGAATTTCATGAAGTCAATTTTAAAGTGCTCTTCATATAAATTTTGAATTAATGGAAAGTTAAAACAATAAAGTTGAAGTAAATGAATTAGATTTGGAATTTTTTAAAAAATTCATCTACTTTTTATTGTTCTTCCTTGCAAATCTTCAAACATGTTGGGAGTTTATAGACTTGAAAAAAAAAAGTAATGAAATTAAGAAAATGATTGTTTTGGGTGATGAACAAGTGGTAACTCATTCAAATTTATTTACTTATTATGAGTAAGATATGACTAAGTCTATCACACATTCTTTAATTATTACAATTATGTTTATCAAGGACAATATGAATGTTGGTAGATTATGACTGCTATTAGGAGAAAAAATGAATGGTTAAAAGAAGTTATCACAATAGAAAAAGGTGAAAAAAAGATTATAAAAACATAATATGTATGGCTAGTCTTTTGTGAAATATTTATGTACACCCATAAATATATGATCAAAATATGATGAATAGAACTATTTTGTGAATAAATTCAAAGCACTACCACAAAATATACAATAATTGATAATTAAAAAATTACATGGATGTACTAAATCATGTGTATTTAATATAAAACATTGATAATCAATACTATAATATTAACCAAATGTAGAAGATGGTTGTTAGTAATGGGTTGTTTATTTATGTTAATACCAATTAAGCAATGGAGCATGACTTGATTGAGTCATTTACTCAAACATCTTTTCAAACTCAATCAATCGTTCTTCCAACTATGGAAACAATATTGACAGTCTACAATTTTATTGCCAACAATGAATATTGTACCTATTGTGATTTTACCAACTATTAATGTATGATGCATTCAACCACCAAAGTACCACAATAATGATGATTTAATGTCACACCTTCAAAAACTAACCAAAGTATGTGTGACAAATAAAGAAGATACCACCAATCATAAACTACAATATTTTCTTAATTCTTTGAAAGGCCAAACTACAAATTGGTTTGCTAAATATGAAACAACACATCTAGCAACAACTTGGGACACGGTGCAATGAACTTTTAAATCAAGATTTAGTGATGTCCAAAGTGAAAGACAAGTGGTTGCAACTTTGTGATATGCAAAACAAAAGAAGTATGAATCTATAAGAGATTATTATGATAGATTTCTACGACTTTGTGCAAGGATTTCAAAACATCCTAATGATACTTACTTTAGAGAAACTTTCATAGAAGGTTTGTGAACTAAAATAAAGATGGTTATTATGCCAAGATGAATTTTACCAAAGGTGGTAGAACCAACAATAATGATAGAAGAAGAAATGTTTCAAGAAATTAAAAAATTACAAGATATCACCAAGAATCTAATACTAACAAATCAAATGATTCTAATAAAGAGGAACAACGTAAATCAAATATTGGGTGTTTATGTGACCACTAGAGGTCAAAAAGCTAGGATGTTCAAAGAAGAACTTCAAGAAAGGAAATTTAGTCTTATAATCTAGGACAATGAACCAAATGGGAGAGAGATAAATTGATTCATCAAAACGTTATTAGGGAACTATAGAGATTTCAAGAGTTTTAAGACAAACCATTGGATATACAAAATTATATTGACTTGGAATCAACCAAATCTCAATCAAAGGGGTTAGAAGGATATGTACCATTGCAAATGGCTATGTTGGGAACTAATTTACCAAGTGGTAATAAGATAATTTGTTAATGAAGATAAGTCAAAAAGTCATGTCAAATTAGTACAAGGTGGCATGCTAATAAAATAATAACAAACTAATAGATGTTGACAAATTGATAAACAAAATCAAAATGACAAAATATGACAAGTCAACAAAGGATGTTGACATGACTAGAGATGACAAGTTGACAAAGGATGTTGACATGACCAAAGATGGTAAGACAATGAAAGAAGTTGATATGATTAAAGGTTGCAAGTTGATTACAATAATAAAAATGACAAAAGAAGTTATATTGTTAAGAAGTCAACAAAGTGATAAATCAACAAGAAGAGTTGATATGTTATGAAGTTATGTTTGTTATGTTTGATGCAACAAAGAGTTATGTTTGATTATGTTTGATGCAACAAAGTGTTATGTTTGATTCTTATAAGCATGGAATATGCTTCAATTCCATTTTCCATATTCAACACAATAATTGAAATCCTTTATGGAAAATTATAATGGTTATAATCAAGTTAAAATGGTGGAAGAAGATAAAGTAAAACCAACTTTCATCTTAGAATGGGTAGCCTATGCATATAATGTATTGTCATTTGGTTTATGTAATGTTCTTGCCACATTTCAAGTTCTTAAATGACTTTATGCAAGCGTTTCTTGACAATTTTAATGTGTATGGAGATAAAAGGAATCATATTTACCAATTGCAAAAGTGTTTATAAGATTGTAGAGTAAATGGCATTAACCTCAATCTTGAAAAATGTGATTTTTGTGTCAATTTCAATGTGCTCCAAAGACACATTATATGTGGTGAAGGATAATCAATTGATCTTTGTAAAATCCAACTATTATTACAATGCCAACTCAAATAAATGTCATAGAAATAAAAAGATTTTTAGGGGCAATGGGTTTCTACAATGACATTATTTTTGAAATTTTGTTAATAAAGCAACATTGATGTGTAAATTGTTGAAGAAAGATGAAGCTTTTGATTGGACAAATGTTTGTGCCAAGTCATGGGAATGGATGAAAACATCCATGACATGTTTATTGACATTTATTGTGCCTAATTGGAATCTATAATTTTAGGTTCATACTAATGCTTCAAACTATGCTCTTGGGGTTATCTTGGAACAAAATTTAGTAACACCATTGATACACCAATTTATTATGCTAGTAATTGATGAACAACAAAAAATGAAATTATTCAACAACAAAAAAGGAAACACTGGCAATGATTTATGTTGTGAAAAAAATTAGGCATTATTTACTTGGTAATAATTTTCTATTTTTTGTGGATCACCAAGCATTATTATACTTAGTAAACAAATTGGTTGTGATAGGTTGAATAACTAGATGGCATTTAATATTATAAAAATTCAACATTAAAATAATTTACAAACTAAGATGAATCCATTTCTTACCAAATCATTTATTATAAATTAATCATCATGAACCAACTAGAGGTGTAGAAAATCATTTACTTAACACAACTATTTTCACTATAGGAATTGAGTGGTATGAACCAATTATAAAATATTTAGGAAAGGGTATTTTGAGGATGATACACCAAAAGAAAAAAATAGTTGAATTATCATCATATCTAGATTGCATACATTAAATGATTGATAATTGTATAAACTAGGACCAAATGACATTTTAAGACGATTTTCATTCTTTACAAAAGTAGCTAATGGATTCACATGAAGGCTTGCTAAAGGCCATTTTGGTTTCAATACCACTATTAAAGATATATTGGCATCATGTTATTGGTGGCCCACACTTTATGAAAACATTATTGAAATGTACCAAACTTGTGACGTTTGCCAATGACTTGGGCCAATATGGTGAAGTCGCAAGGTTCCATTCAAACTTGTGATAACTTTTGAACCTTTTATAAAATGAGGTTTGAATTTCATGGGGCTAATCAAATTGGCAACAATATATATATAGGCAACCCATACATTGTAGTAGTCACAAATTACACCACTAATGAATAGAAGCTAAAAAACGAAAAGATAATACTATTTAAAATATAACCAATTTTTGTATGAACACATTGTCATTCGATTTAGATGCCTAATTCATATAGTAAATGATTAGGGCAATCATTTTATCAACGTGATTTATCAACATGACAATTGAAATACTTACCCAAAAAATTATGACTTGTTCATCACAAGTCCATGGCCTAATACCCATAGGGCAATGGTGAAGCCAAATTAACCAATAAGATTATAGGTAATATACTTGCCAAATTAATTAATGCAAATCAAACAGTTTAAGGTTTTATGTTATGAATTATTTTATAGGCATATTGAACAACATATAAAATAACAACTCAATATATATGTCTTGAGTTGGTTTATGGAACTCAACTTGTTCTGCCAATAGAATTTATGGTACCTATTAAAAAAACTTGAGATGTTCCTAAAAATGACATTTATAAAGCAATTTGGGTAAGGATGGAAGATTTAATTCAATTGGGTGAAGGTGACATGTTATTAATAGAAACAAAGACAATTTAAGACACTAGAAGAAATCATGGATCATTTCCAGGATTTGACATTATTATTAGATGTAAGAACTAAAGCCATTCAAGCAGAGGCTAAACTATGGGTTTATTTAAATTTCAAGTTGAAGGTGCACATTTAATTTTATTGTTGTTAGAAATAACAATCCTACACACTCAACATGTGGTGAAAATTTTGAAAAAAAGACCTCACATTGGCAAGTTAACATATTATCAATAGTGTTTGCTTCATCCTATGAAGAGAAACAAAGTAAAGAAGTACTTGAAAAGCGAACCAATCCCAACAATAAAAGAGGGTACAAATTTGTGAGATAATGAAAAAGGAGATTTCTTAATTCCTACCAAAATGTACATGCACACCATAACAAGTAATCATATCAAAAGTTGAAGAGTTTGTCTATGTGTGAGGGCATTATAATAGCTAAAGCAGGGACAATGTTATGAAAAAAATTAGTATGGATCTTAATCATAATGACAAAGTCAAACCAACAAGGCAAAGCAATTAAAACTAGCAAACCAAAGCAACAACTCGACTCGACTTAACAAATTGACTTATTGAAAAAAAGTTAGTTTCTAGCTAGAAGTCGACTTAACGTGGTAGATTGTCATAACATGTCAAAATATCAATGGTGACACATTGGTTACAGTTAGACACTTGGTTGTGTTGAGATGCTAAAACCAAATAGTTATAACCACTTTTGAGATATAAAAGAGAAAAGTTTAGTAGCATAATGGTGGTTATCAGCTGATTGTTTGGATTGCTAGGGATTAGAGGTGATGTTTATAAGGATTCAAGACATATGTGAGAAGAGAAATCATGTAATGAAAAATTAAACATCCTTTACCTTTTGATTTCCTAGTTTTGTGGGCATTCAAAAGCTAGAAAATGTAGTTTGTTCGTTGTTGGATTGTGTTCTAATTAGTATGTTTACATGGTATTCATGCTAATGAGCTAGGACAAGAACCTAGGAGTGATGCATGAATTAACAATAATTAAATTTATCAAAATATATTGCTAACAAATCTCAATTTCATGAGATAGATTTTCATGGAGAGGATGTTTTCATGGCCGACAAACTTTTCCTAACCAAATGCACGGAACTTTGATGGATGAACATGACACCATCTCATAGAAGTCATAGACCTTGTAAACAACAAATAAGTAAAAGCTTGGCTCCAAACCCTTTGAATCACTAGTAAAAGCTTGGCTCCAAATTGGACTAGCAAACACTACAAAGCATTCCCTCATGCTAAAAAGGAACCAAAACAATTGAATTTTCACTCTTTTTGTTGCTGGGTTGCAAAACCAAAATCAAGAAATCCTCATTTTGAGCAAGGGTATTCAAAAATCCAATATGGTAAAGTTTAAAGTCTTTCTTTTTTTGCTGACCTTGCAATGCAAATTGTAGGTGCAAAACATCTGTATCCTTTAGAGCATCTCAACCCACTGCAGCAGCATGGCATGTACACTAATGCCCACTGTACACTAGGAGTCATGGCTGAAAAAGGTTGGGGCCAACTTTAAGCAGTTTTGGCTTGTTGTTTGCTGACAAAAATTTCTCAAACTCAATATCTCACTCACCTTAAGTCTAAAAATTTCCAAATAACCTTCATTAAATCTTGTTCACTGAGGACTTTTCAAGAAATTTACCAAGAGAGTGCCCAAATTCCCTAATAA
>Ga0209611_10008256_pt1 | contig 16364 bp, 15 predicted proteins | sample S1TSphgellanicum_3_FD_187693 | JGI IMG/M metagenome (GOLD analysis project Ga0209611, IMG submission 187693) | Host-associated microbial communities from peat moss isolated from Minnesota, USA - S1T2_Fc - Sphagnum magellanicum MG (SPAdes) (version 2) | ecosystem: Host-associated > Plants > Peat...
CATCGCCTTCGATAGATGTGAGCGTGCAGCGCCGCGCCGCACGCTCACACAGGACTAGGACTACCGCCGATAGCCGTAGTAATGGTGGTAGTAGTACACGTGATACGGATAGGGCCTAAACACCCAGGCGCCGCCATAATAGACCCACGGATGGTACCAGGCCGGCGCGGCATAGGCGAAGGCGGGGCCGTAATAGAGCGGAGCGGCGCCGTCGCGCAGCACATAGCCCGGCGGGCAACCAGGGCTGGTTTCGTTGCTTCCGACGTTGCTCGCGATCGCCGCGCCAGCGCCCGCGCCGACCGCGGCGCCGGCCAGGGCGCCCACGCCGTGACTGCCTCGGCCCGCGAGGCCCGAGCCGATCACCGCGCCGAACAAGCCGCCCAACACCGCGCCTTCACCCGCATTGCCATGAGCCTTGACGCAGTTGGCTTGCGCCCAAGCCTGAGCCTGGGCGGCGAACCGGGCGTCCTGAGCCTGCTGCTCGGCGGACTCTTGAGACGGGTTGTAGCCGGGCGGCGGGGGCGGCGGCTGATTGCCGTCATAGCCAGGCGGCGGAGGCGGGGGCGGCGGAGGCGCGCCGCCGTATTGGTTGGGGTCGTAGCCCTGGCCGTAAGCGGGCGGCGGCCCATAACCCTGCTGCGGCTGTTGATAGCCTTGGCCGCCGTTGTAGTCGCCCGGTTGTCCGTTCCCGGCCGGCGGCTGGCCCTGCGAGGGGTATTGATTTTGCGATGACGGGTATTGGGACTGGTCCTGGGCCGCCGCGCCGGTGATGGCGATTGGGGAAGCGCTCATCGCGAGCGCAGCAGCGATCAGGGCCGATGTCGTCAAGGGCCTCAGGGGCGCCATGTCTCTTATTCCTTACCAGTTGACCAACGATACAGGTCGATCTGTTACGCCGCTAAACCTGAACCGTCGCTGAAAGTTCCATTCATCGCCCGCTCCCTGCTCAGCTTTGCGGGTCCGGAGCGGGAGGCGCCGGAATTGGGCCTTGATCGTATGATCGGATCGAAGCGTTCGGCGTGGGAGCGATGTCGCTAGATGAAGTTGATGAGATTAAGTCGCCTGATCGGCGCGGCGTACGGCCTCGCCCTGCCCTTTGGACAGCCGGCGTTCGCCGCCCAGCCGCCCGCACCGGAAAGCCCGCGTCAGAACAAGGCCCCGCCTCAGACCGGGCCTGAGGCGCCGCCCACCGCCGTCTCCGGCGTCACCGTGACCGTGTCCCGCGAGACGCCCAAGGTCGCGGGCGTCTATCCGGCGCAAGGGTCGAGCATCGCCCCCGGCATCCTGATCATCCGCGTCACCTATGATACGCGGATGCAGGGCCAGAGCTGGTCCTATGTCACCAGCCGCAACGGCGAGTATCCGGAGTGCGCGGCGAGTCCCCGCCTCTTGGACGACCACAAGAGCTTCGCCCTGATCTGCCGCACCTTGCCCAAGAAGACCTACGCCCTGTGGTTCAATCACGGCGACTACCAGAACTTCACCTCGATCAGTCACCGGCCGGCCGCCCCCTATGAGCTGAAGTTCACAACCTCGGACGCCGACCCCATCTGGACCCTGCAGGACGCCATCAAGGCCGACCCCGGCCTGCCCCCCGGCTCCAACCCCGCCGAAGCCGAGGGCAAGCGCCGGCCAGGCGAAGATGCGCCAGACACCGAGCCGTAGGACCCGGCCTAGGTCGAGGGCGGGATCTTGATTTTAGACCCGGCTCCAACCCGCATTGACAGCCCGGCTCCCTCGCGCGACGAGACGGCGACGCGGAATCGCGCTTTCATCCTTGGCTCCATCTTAAGGACAGCCCATGCTGGCCATCGCCCGCCGCCTCGCGCCGGCCTTCGCCCTGACGTTCGCGATCGCGCTCACGACGGTCGCTTGCCACAAGAACGACGGCGACGGCGGCGCGGTCGCCACCGACATGATCCACGCCCCGGAAATGACGCTTGGAAATCCCAACGCCAAGGTCACGGTGGTCGAATATGCGTCGGACACCTGCAGCCACTGCGCCCGGTTCGACTCCCAGGTCTTCCCGGCCTTCAAGGCCAAGTACATCGACACCGGCAAAATCTATTACAAGTTCCGCGAGTTCCTGACCCCGCCGGAGCCCGTGGCCGCCGCCGGCTTCCTGTTGGCGCGCTGCGCCGGCAAGGACAAATATTTCGGCGTGGTGGAGGCGATCTTCCGCGGCCAGCCAGAGCTGTTCGCCACCGGCGACGCCCATGGCCTGCTGCTGCGCATCGCCCAGTCCGCGGGCCTGACCGAAGCGCAGTTCGACGCCTGCGAGCAGAACCAGGCGGCGTTGGACGCCCTGCAGCAGCGGATCAAGACCGCTTTGGACAACCACATCACCAGCACGCCGTCCTTCTTCGTCGACGGCGTCGCCTTGCCGCCCGGCGAAATCAGCTTGGCGGACCTCGACAAGGCTATTCAGCCTAAACTTAACTAGACCGGAGCGATCGGGGGGCGTTTGCACTTCCAGAAACTGCGCCTTTCGGGCTTCAAGTCCTTCGTCGAACCGGTCGAGTTCAGGATCGAGGCCGGCCTCACAGGCGTGGTCGGCCCCAACGGCTGCGGCAAGTCGAACCTGCTGGAAGCCTTGCGCTGGGTGATGGGCGCCAACTCCGCCAAGGCCATGCGGGCCGATGGCATGGACGATGTGATCTTTGGCGGCTCCGGCGCGCGGCCGGCCCGCAACCACGCCGAAGTCTCGCTGCAAATCGACAACGCCGACCGCACGGCGCCGCCCCGCTTCAACGATAATGCGGTGCTTGAGGTGACGCGGCGGATCACCCGCGGATCAGGCTCCGTCTACCGCATCAACGGGACGGAGACCCGGGCCAAGGATGTACAACTCCTGTTCGCCGACGCCTCGACCGGAGCCAACTCGCCGTCGCTGGTGCGCCAGGGCCAGATCTCCGAACTGATCGGGGCCAAGCCATCCAACCGTCGGCGTATCCTGGAGGAGGCGGCTGGCGTATCGGGCCTGCACGCGCGTCGCCATGAGGCGAGCCTTCGCCTGAACGCCGCCGAGGCCAATCTCGCCCGGCTCGACGATGTGGCCCAGGAGATCGAAGGCGGCCTGAACCGGCTGAAGCGGGACGCGCGTCAGGCCGACAAGTACAAGCGCCTGTCCGCAGAAATCCGCACCCTCCAAGGCGCGGCCCTCTACGCCCGATGGGCCGAGGCCAGGACAGCGCTGACCGCGGCGGAGCGCGAGCAGGCGCTGGCCGCCCAGGCGGTGGAGCTGACGGCGCGCGCGGCGGCGGAGGCCAGCGAGGCGGCCCTGACGGCGGCGCAAGCGCTGGAGCCGCTCCGCCAGGAAACCCTGGTCGCCGCCGCGGTTCTGCAACGCCTGGCGGTCGAGCGCGATCGGTTGGAGCGCGACGCCGAACAGGCCCAGGCGCAAGCCGCGCGGCTCACCGCCGACTTGCAGCGCAACGCCGACGACCAGGCGCGGGAAGGCCAGATGGCCAGCGACGCCGGCGCCGCCTTGGAGCGTCTGGCCCTCGATCTCGCCGAGGTCGAACGGGCCATCGCCTCGGCGCCCACCCGCCTGCCCTCCCTGGAAAAGACCCACGCCGCGGCCCGGGCCGAACGCGCCGCCGCCGAAGCGCAGATGGAGCGGATCGCTGGGGAGGCCGCAGCCCAGGCGGCGCGACGCCAGGCGGTCCAGGCGGCCGCCCGCGCGACGAAGGATCAGGCGGAACGCGCCCATGCCGCGGCCATGACCCGCGCCGCCGAGGCCAAGCTGCGGCGCGATCGCACCCAGCAGGCGATCACGGCCGCCCGTACGGAACGCGCCAGCCTTCCCGACGTCGGACCCGACGCCGCCCGCGCCCAGCAAGCCCTGGCGGACGCGTCGGCCGCCCTCGCCGCCGCTCGGGAGGCTTTGGAGCAGGCCGAAGCGGACCGCACTGCGGCCCTAGCCGCCGAGGTCGCCGCCCGCGACGCAGCCCGCCGCTTGGACGACGACCTTCGCCGCTTGAAAAGCGAAGCCGACGGTCTGACCCAGCTTACAGCCTCGACGGGGGCGGCCAAGACCCCCTATCGCTCCGCCCTCGACCAGATCGCGCTGGAGCCCGGCTATGAGGCCGCCGTCGCCGCCGCCTTTGGCGAGGACCTGGACGCCGCCCTGGACGCCAAGCTCGGGCAGACGCCGTCGGCGCGCGATGAGTCCGCCTTCTGGGCCCACGATTTCTGGGCCGGCGGGCGGGCGACGCTCCCGATCTGGCCCGAGGGCGCGACGCCGCTGTCGGCCTTCGTCGCCGCGCCCGAGGCGCTGGCCGGGCGGCTCGCCATGACCGCGCTGGTGGAGGCGGCCGACGGCGCACGGCTGCAACGCGATCTGCCTGTCGGCGCCCGGTTGGTCTCCAAGGCCGGCGATCTCTGGCGCTGGGACGGCTTTACGGCGCGGGCCGGGGCGCCGCGCCCCGCCGCCAAACGCCTGGCGCAGAAGGCGCGCCTGGCGGAGCTCGCCGCCAAGATCGCCGCCCTGGCGCCCGACGCGCAAGCCGCCCTGGCCGCCCACCGCGCCGCCGAGGCCAAGGCGCGACAAGCGGATGAGATCGCACGGTCGGCGCGCAAGCGGCCTGAAACCGCCGAGCGCGCGGCCGCCGCCGCCCGGGAGACAGTCGAGCGCGTGGCGCGCGAGCTCAACCGCATCGAGGTCCGCGCCCAGTCCCTGGATGACAGCCTGACCCGTCTCGACGCCGAGGCGCAGGAGGCGGAAGCGGCCTGGACTCGGGCATATACGGACGCGCAGGCGACGGAAGCGGCGGTGCGCCAGGCCTTGGACGCGGCGGCGGCGCCTGAGGAGGACGCGGCGGAGGCGGCGGAGGCCGCCGCGGTCCTGATGCGGGGTCGCCAAGCGCTCGCAACCGCGCGCGACGCCGAGACCCGCGCCCGCGCCGCTCTGGACGCTGAGGTTCGCGCGGTCGATGGGCGTCTACGCCGTCGCGAGGGGCTGACGCGTGATCAGGAAGGCTGGCGCAAACGGTCCGCGGCGGCGAGCGCACGGCTGGACGCGCTGGAGGCGGAGCGGAGCCTGATCGCCGCCGCCCTCGCCGACGCCCGAACCCGCCCCGCCGCGTTGGCCGAACAGCTTGATCGCTTTCTCTCCAGCTTCGCGACGGCGCAGACGCGCCAGACCCAGGCGGTGGATGCGCTGAAGGCGGCGGAAAAGATCGCCGGGGATCACGACCGTGCGGCGCGCGCGGCGGATCAGGCGGCGTCGGAGGCCCGCGAAGAGCGCGCCGCCGTCTCAGCGCGGTTGGAAGGGGCCGCAGCTCGGCTGACCGCCGCTGCGGACGCTGTGCGGGAGACGACGACTCTGGAGCCCGAGGCCTTGGCCGCCCGGATTGCGCAGGAGGCTGTCGCGATCCCGTCGGATCCGGCCGCGGTCGAAGGCCACCTGCGGGCGCTGGAGCGCGAGCGGGAGGCGCTCGGCCCGGTCAACCTTCGGGCCGAGGAGGAGCTGACCGAGCGCAGCGGCAGGCTCCAGACCCTGCTGTCCGAGCGCGCCGACCTGGCCGGCGCCATCGCCAAACTGCGCGACGGCGTGGACGCCCTGAACGCCGAAGGTCGCGAACGCCTGCTTGCGGCCTTCACGGTGATCAACACCAGTTTCAAAAGCTTATTTGAAACCTTATTCGAAGGCGGCGAGGCGGATTTGCGTTTGGCGGAGTCCGACGATCCCCTGGAAGCGGGTCTTGAGATCTACGCCTGTCCGCCCGGCAAACGACTAGCTGCGCTCAGCCTGATGAGCGGGGGCGAACAGGCCCTGACCGCCACGGCCCTGATCCTGGCCGTCTTCCTGTCCAACCCCGCGCCGGTCTGCGTGCTGGACGAGGTGGACGCACCGCTCGACGACGCGAACGTCGATCGCTTTTGCCGCCTGCTGGACGAGATGCGGCGGCGCACCGACACCCGCTTCATCGCCATCACCCACAACCCCGTCACCATGTCGCGCATGGATCGGCTATACGGCGTCACCATGGCCGAACGGGGCGTCTCCCAACTGGTGTCGGTGGACCTGAGACAAGCCTCGGCGATGGTGGAGGGATAGGGTCGGCCAGCGTTGCTGCGGCGTCTTCCGCGCGGCGACGTCGGGCGGGTTGAAGCGCGCCCCTGCGGCGTCATATCAGGGCTGCAACACGCGTTCGTGATCTGCTATGACGATCACATCGGCGTGTCCCTGTGGATCGGCGAATCGGGTTCGGCCGGGAACGGAGAACGATGAGCAGCATCGGTTTGGACGAGGCGGGTTCGGGGGAGCTGGGGCTCGGCGACACGACCCCGACCGAATCTGGACCCTTCCGCCGATGGCTTGAGCGCCCCTGGATGGCCTGGGCGCAGCGGGCGCGGCGGTTGTGTCCGCCCACCCTGAAGCGCAGCCTGATGGTGGCCTTGGGCGCCTTCATGCTGATGTGGTCCGCCTTGCTGAACGGCAGGCCGGCCGTCTTCTTCGACACCGCCTTCTACTACTCCCAAGCCCAGTATATGGCCGAGGCGCTGCATATTGTGCCGGAAGACCCGGCGCTGGGCGACGACCTGACCTCCCTGCCGGATGAGCCCGGCGAGCCCAATGTTTCTGCGACCTTGGACGGCGCCCGCTCGCCCATCTACGGCCTGTTCGTGTTCGGTCTGGTCAAGGTCGGCACGCTTTGGCTGGCGGCTTTCGGCCAGGCGGCGATCGTGGCCTATACGCTCTACGTCCTTTACCGGGCGGCGGCGCGGCGCGCGGGCGATAAGATGTTTGTGGTCTGGATGGCGGGGTTGTGCGCCCTGACGGGCCTGCCCTTCTTCACCACCTACATCATGCCCGACATCTTTGGCGGCGTGGCGGCCGCGGCGGCGCTCGCGCTTCTGATCTATTGGGATCGCGTCTCGATCCGCAACCGGATCGGACTCGCTCTTGTGCTGGTGTTCGCCATGGCCGCGCACAAGGCCAATCTGCTCACCACGGTCGGCGTCACGGTCCTGGCCTGCACGCTGCTCGGCGTTCTGGGCTCTGGCCTGCGCACTGTCTGGGCGCGGGGCGCGATCATCGTCGCTGCGGCCGCTGTGGCCCTGGTCTTGGGCTCGCTCGCCTTCATTCCGATCGACCAGCGGGCCGGAGAAAAGGTTCGGGACCCGCCGTTCCTGATGGCCCGGATCGTCGCCGATGGGCCGGGGTATCGGTATCTGCAATACGCCTGCAGCCACGGACAACGTTACGCCCTGTGCCAGTTCGCGGACCAGCCCGACGTGGATAGCGATAGCATTCTCTGGTCCCCCGACGATGGGATTGGCATGTTCGGCGTCTCCGACTATCCCACGCGCCTGGAGATCGAGCGCGAGGAAATCCCCTTCGTTCTGGGGGCGCTGGCCTATGATCCGCTGGGCGAGCTGACGGCGGCGCTGCGCAACATGGCGCTCCAACTCACCATGATCCACGTCCGCTCGCCCTTGGCCGATCCCGCCATCTTCATGCGAGACGACTACTGGCTTCAGACCAGCCTGCCCCACCTCATTCCAGACTCCGGCGCCTGCAAGCAGTGGGGCCGATGCGCCAGTCGGATCGAGCCTTTGGCGCTGTTCATTCTGCACGACATTGTAACGGCTGTGGCCTTGGCGGCGACGATCTGGCTGCTGGCCTTCATCGCCCGGCGACCCCGGGTGTGGACCGCCTTGCGTCAAAGCCTCAAGGCCGGCGCGCTTCAAGCCGGCGGCGAAACCACGCGGATCTTCAACCTCATCCTGTTTGGCGTGCTCATGCTGGTGGTGAACGCCGCGGTTTGCGGAATCTTGTCGGCGCCGGTGTCTCGATATCAGGCGCGGATGATCTGGTTGTTGCCCGCCGTGACCGGTTTGGGCTTCATCGTCTTGCGGCCCGCGACGCCGACGCGCTGGCTGAGGCGGCTTCTGAAGATGATTTCCTCTAAGATTCAGCGCTTTATCGTAGCTCGCGATCTGGCTTGACGCTGTCCAAGCGGCTCTATAGGTTTCGCGCGATCCTAAGGTCGCGACGGGAACCGCCGCGGCCCTTGACTTGTCTGGACCTATGACCGATCCGCCGCCCGAGCGGGATGAGGCCCTGAAACGCCTCGACGAACGGATCGACGCCATGGCGGCTTCGAATGTCCGCAAAGTGCGTCCCGTCGAAACCGGGGCGGAGGCAGGTTACAAGGTCGTCGGCGAACTCGTCGGGGGCATAGTTGGGGGATTGGGGCTGGGGTGGACCTTGGATCGGTTCGCCGGCACGACGCCCTGGGGGTTGATCGGCGGCGTCGTGATCGGAATGACGGCGTCCATCCTGTTGATTGTCCGGTCTGCGGAACGGACGCCGAAGACGAGAAACGTCGAGACCCGGAAGGGGCTTAGCGAGGCTCGCGAAGATGATTAGAAAACGCCCTCGATAGCGGGGTGATGACAAGGGTTTGCTTGGGCCATGGCCGGACCGATGGAGCAGTTCGAAATTCGCCGCATCGTCGCCTTGCCGACGGTGGCCGGGGTCGATCTGTCGATCACCAATGTTTCTCTCGCGATGATCGTCGCCGTCGGGCTTTTGTGCGCCTTCTTCGCCATGTCCACGCGGCGTGAGCTGGTGCCGGGCCGCTGGCAGGCGGCCGGCGAGATGCTGTTCGGCATGATCGACGACATTTCCGAATCCATCATCGGCCACGGCGGCCGGCCGTTTTTCCCGCTCGTGTTCACCCTCTTCATGTTCATCATGGCGCTCAACATGCTGGGCATGGTGATCTTACTGCCCACGGCGACATCCCAGCTGGCCGTGACGGCCAGCTTGGCGATTCTCACGATCGGTCTGGTCATCGTCGTCGGCCTGGTGCGTCACGGCTTCGGCTTCTTCAAGCTGTTCGCGCCGAGCGGGGTGCCGATCTGGTTGCTGCCCCTGATCATACCGATCGAGATCATGTCCTTCTTCATCCGCCCGCTGACGCTGGCGCTGCGGTTGTTCGGCAATATGATCGGCGGTCATATCGTGCTGAACGTGTTTGCGGGCTTCGTGATCAGCCTGGCGCTCCTGGCGCTCGGCGGCGGCGTCGCCTCCATTGGATTTCTGGGCTCAGGGTTAGCGATGGTGGCGATTGTCGCCTTGATCGCACTGGAGTTCCTTGTCGCCTTCCTGCAGGCCTTCGTGTTCGCGGTGCTGGCCTGCGTCTATCTGAACGACGTCGTCAACCTCCACAGCCACTGACGTCCTCAGCTTCCTCAACCTTCCACCTTCAACGACAAACTTCTACGGAGACCCTCGTTATGGACGCATCAGCGATGAAGCTCATCGGCGCCGGCCTGGCCATGCTCGGCATGATCGGCCCCGGCATCGGGCTTGGCATCATGTTCGGCAACTACTTCGGCGGCGCGATGCGCAACCCGTCGGCCGCGGCCGGCGAGCGCACCTACCTTTACATCGGCATGGCCTTGACCGAAGCGCTGGGCATTCTCGCCTTCGTTATCGCGATCCTGATCATCAATAAATAAGGCGCATCCTTAGATGCCTCAGTTCGAACTCGCGCTTTGGCCGGGCCAGATCTTCTGGCTGCTGATCACCTTCGGCATATTCTATCTGATGATGTCGAAGGTGTTCGTGCCGCGCATTCGCTCGGCCGTCGATGCACGGCATGAGCGCATCAGCGGCGACATGGCCGAAGCGCGACGTTTGCGCGATGAGGCGGAGATCCAGGCCGAAATTGCGCGCGCCCAGATCAATGAGGCGCGGGCGAAGGCTCAGCGCACCGCCGCCGACGCCAAGGGTCGGGCGGCCGCCGACGCCGCGGCGCGCCAAGCGACGCTGGAGGCGGAGTTGCATGAGCGGCTGAGCGAGGCTGAGGCTCGCATTCGCGTCTCTCGCACGGCGGCCATGGCTCAGGTCGGGGGCATCGCCGAAGAGACGGCGGGCGTCTTGACCCAAGCCTTGAGCGGCCTCGCGGCCTCGCCTGGCGAGGTCGAGGCGGCGTCGCGCGCCGTTTCGACGTCGGTCACGGCCTAGGGCTCGAAATCATGTCCATTTTCCAAAACGCTGAACTGTGGGTCGGGGTCGGGGTCATCCTCTTCTTCATCCTCCTGGGCTTCCTGAAGGTTCACAACGCCGCCGGCGTCGCGCTGGACCAGCGGGGCGTCCGTATCCAGGCCGCGTTGGACGAGGCGGAACAGCTCCGCGAAGACGCCCGCGCGCTGCTGGCGTCGCTTCAGAGCCAACGGGCGGACGCGGAGGCCCAGGCCGCCCAAATGCTGGCCGACGCCCACGCCGAGGCGGAGCGCCTGGAGGCCGAAGCCAAGATCCGCCTGGAAGAGCAGATCGTCCGCCGCACCCAACTCGCCGACCTGCGCATCGCCAACGCCGAACGCCAGGCCGCCGCCGAGGTCAAGGCCGCCGCCGCCGTGCTGGCCGCCGAGTTGACGGAATCCATCCTGGCGAAGCGCCTGGATGGCATGACGTCTGATCCGCTCGTGGATCGCGCGGTGGCCGAATTGGCGCAGCGGCTGCAGTAGGCTGAGATCGAAATCAGATAGGTCCCCCCTCATCCGCGCTTTCGCGGGGGTGAGGGGATTTTAGCGGGTCTGATCGAGATCGCGGGTCCCCGCACGCCCGGCTACCGCCTACCCAAACTTTCGCCCAATCGCATAAAACCGCTCCGCCCGCTGCGCCCGCAGCGCATCCGGCGACAGACCGAGCAGCGCGCGGGTCTCCTGCTCCACCGCATCGCCGACAAACTTGATGGCCAGCTCACGATCCGCGTGGGCGCCGCCGGCGGGCTCGGGGATGATGCGATCGACGATGTGAACGCCGATCAGGTCCTGGGCCGTGATCTTCATCGCCTTGGCCATATGGGGCGCTTGGGCGCGACCGTTCTCACGGAACAGGATCGACGCGCCCGCCTCGGGCGAAATCACCGAATAGATCGAGTGCTCCAGGATCAACACCTTATTGGCGCCCGCCAGCGCCAAGGCGCCGCCCGAACCGCCCTCGCCGGTGATCGTGGCCACCATGGGCGTGCCGAGCGTCAGGCCCCGCTCGGTCGAGCGCGCGATCGCCTCGCCCTGACCGCGCTCCTCAGCGCCTACGCCCGGATAGGCGCCGGCGGTATCGACGAAGGTGAGGACCGGCAGGCCGAACTGCTCGGCCATGTCCATCAGGCGCACCGCTTTTCTGTAGCCTTCCGGCCGGGCCATGCCGAAGTTGTGCTTCAGACGGGTATCTGTGTCGTGCCCCTTCTCATGGCCGATGATCATGACGGGCAGGCCCCGGAACCGGCCAGGCCCCCCCACGACCGCCTGGTCGTCGCCATAGACCCGATCGCCGCGCAGCTCGACGAAGTCCTCGATCAGGGCGTCGAGATAGTCCTTCAGGTGCGGACGGTCTGGATGGCGGGCGACCTGGGTCTTCTGCCAGGGGTCGAGGCGGGCGTAGGTGTCGCGCCTGAGTTTATCGGCCCGCTTGCGGAGACTGGCGATCTCGGAATCGAACTTGCCGACCTCGCCGCCTTCGGAGAGCTTGGACAGCTCTTCGATCTTGGCGTCGAGCTCGCCCAGGGGGCGCTCAAAGTCGAGGTAATGGCGCGTCGGCGCGTTCATTCTAAAGGCCAAATCCCGTCTGTTGCGGAAGGCGCGGACCTTAGGCGCAAATGCCGCGCGCGCAAAGTCGATCCCCGCAGGGTTGATCGGGGAATCTGCCTCGACAGGAGAGCGCCTTGCGCAAAGCCCCTCAATCGCCCAAACCCCTCGCCGGAACAAAATGACCTGGCAAGGAAGCGCATCGCCAATGGATTTCACCTCCGCGGACGACCGGCGGGGCCTGATGCAGGGGCTGATCACAGCGGCGATTGAGGCTGGCGCCGCGATCATGACCGTGTTCGAGGGCGACTTCGACGTTCAGGTCAAGGCTGATCAGTCGCCGGTGACCGTCGCCGATCAAGCGGCCGAGGCCGTGATCCTGGCCGCGCTCGCCCGTCTCGCCCCCGGCGTGCCCGTGGTGGCGGAGGAGGAGGCCGCAGCCGGGCGCATTCCCGACGTCGGCGCACGTTTCTTCCTGGTCGATCCCCTGGACGGCACCAAGGAGTTCATCCGCCGGGGTACGGACTTCACCGTCAACATCGGCCTGATCGAGGACGGCGCGCCGACGCTCGGCGTCGTCTTCGCCCCGGCCCGGGACACGCTTTACGTGGGCGACGTCGCGCGCAGCGAAGCCTGGCTTGAGGCCCGCAAGCCCGGCGGCACGGCCGCTGCGCCACGGGTCGCCCTGAAGGTCAGGCCGCCCGGCGATCGCCTGACCGCCGTGGCCTCCAAGTCCCACGACACGCCGGAAACCGAGGCCTATCTGAAAGCCCGCGGCGTCAGCGAGCGCGTCTCCATAGGCTCGTCGTTGAAATTCTGCCTGGTCGCGGCGGGCGAAGCCGACCTCTATCCGCGCCCCGCCCCCACCTGCGAATGGGACACAGCCGCCGGCCACGCGGTGCTGCTGGCGGCCGGCGGGGTCGTCTACGACTTGAGCGGAGCGCCCCTGCCCTACGGCAAGCCGAAGTTCTTCAATCCCGGCTTCCTGGCGCTCGGCGGCGTGCGGGGCTTGCCGCCGTTGGGGGCGGCGTTGGATGGGGCGGGGACGCGGCGATCATGATGCGGAATACACGCAGGCGTTACCCTTGGCGTGAGCCTCATAAATGCTGGATCCGGCCATTCAGAGCCCCTTAGGCCGGGCGGCTGGACAACAGCCCCCTATCGCATCGCAACAACCACCCCCTGGCGTAAACGCCCTGTCTCGCGTACAAGCGCCCCGCAATCCCTTAACCCGCATCAGCCTTCCTGATCGCGCCCCCACGGACGCCGACACCCATGTCTTTGCGCAACATCGCCATTATCGCCCACGTCGACCACGGCAAGACCACGCTGGTGGACCAGCTGCTCGCCCAGTCCGGCGTGTTCCGAGCCAATGAGGCGACCGTCGAGCGGGCGATGGACTCCAACGACCAGGAGCGTGAGCGCGGCATCACGATCCTGGCCAAGTGCACCTCGGTGCTCTGGCACGGCAAGGCCGGCGAGACCCGGATCAACATCATCGACACCCCCGGCCACGCCGACTTCGGCGGCGAGGTGGAGCGGATCTTGGGTATGGTGGACGGCTGCCTGTTGCTGGTCGACGCCGAAGAAGGCGTGATGCCCCAGACCAAGTTCGTGCTGGGCAAGGCGCTGAAGCTGGGCCTGCGTCCCATCCTGGTGCTGAACAAGGTCGATCGCCCCCACGCCGATCCGGACCGGGTTCTGAACGACACCTTCGACCTGTTCGCCTCCATCGGCGCCACAGACGACCAGCTCGACTTCCCCCACGTCTACGCCTCGGGCAAGGAGGGCTGGGCGGCCCTGACGATGGACGCGCCGCGCGAGAGCCTGGCGCCGCTCTATGACCTGATCGTAGAGCACGTGCCCGAGCCCAAGGCCATCGCGCGCAAGGATGAACCGGGGCAGATCCTGGCGGTCCTGATCGAAAGCGATCCCTTCTTGGGGCGCCTCCTCACCGGCCGCGTGGAAGCCGGCACCCTGACGCCCGGCATGGCGATCAAGGCCCTGAATCGCGACGGGGTGGAGATCGAGCGCGGTCGCGTCACCAAGCTCCTGGCCTTCCGCGGCCTGAAGCGCCAGCCGATCGAAACCGCCGAGGCGGGCGATATCGTCGCCGTGGCGGGCCTGACCAAGGCCACCGTGGCCGACACCCTGTGCGATCTGTCCCTGACCGAGGCCCTGCCGGCCCAACCGATCGATCCGCCCACCATCTCCATGACCGTGACCGTCAACGACAGCCCGCTGGCCGGCAAGGACGGCTCCAAGGTTCAGAGCCGGGTGATCCGCGAGCGCCTGCTGCGGGAGGCCGAGTCCAACGTCGCCATCCGCGTCACCGAAACGGCCGAAAAGGACGCGTTCGAGGTCGCCGGCCGCGGCGAACTCCAACTGGGCGTCTTGATCGAAAACATGCGCCGCGAGGGCTTTGAACTGTCGATCTCGCGCCCGCGGGTGGTCTATCGCACCGACGAAGCCACGGGCGAGCGACTGGAGCCGATCGAGGAGGTGGTGATCGACGTGGATGAGGAATATTCCGGCGTCGTCATCGAAAAGCTGTCGGCCCGCAAGGCCGACCTGAAGGACATGCGCCCGTCAGGCGCCGGTAAGACCCGAATCACGCTCGAAAGCCCGTCCCGCTCGCTGATCGGCTATCAGGGCGAATTTCTGACCGATACGCGCGGATCGGGCGTGCTGAACCGGGTCTTCTCTCACTACGAGCCCCATCGCGGCGCCATCGAGGGGCGCGCCAAGGGCGTCTTGATCTCCAACTCCGACGGCGAAACCGCGGCCTATGCGCTGTGGAACCTGGAAGAGCGGGGCGTGATGTTCGTCGGCGCCGGCGAGCGGACCTATGAGGGCATGATCATCGGCGAGAACTCCCGCGCCGACGACCTCGACGTCAATCCGATGAAGGCCAAGCAGCTGACCAACGTTCGCGCGTCCGGCAAGGACGAGGCGATCCGGCTGACCCCACCCCGCCGTCTCACCCTGGAACAGGCCATCGCCTATATCGACGACGATGAACTGGTCGAGGTGACGCCCAAGGCCATCCGCCTGCGCAAACAGGTGCTGAACCCCACCTTCCGTAAGCGCAAGGTTCGCGCCGACTAACCTCACTCAAAGGGCAACCTTCGAGCGCAGGCCTCAGTTGTCCTCCCAGAGACTGATCGCACAGTCGATCGGCGACAGGAGGACATCAGATGACCAGGTTCAAAGGGGCTGGCGTTAGAACGCTCGCCATCGCCGGCGTCGCCTTAGGCTTCGCCGCCGTCGCCCATGCTCAGAGCGCAGGGACTGGAGCTGGGGGCGGCGTGGGAACAGGCGCCGGCGTCGGCGCCGCAGGCTCAAGCGGAACGGGCGCAGGCGCGATGGGCGCCCAGAGCACGACGCCGGGTCAGACCCAGGCCGGTTCGCCCGGCATGACGCCCGGAACGGGAACCCATGGCGGCGCCGCGGGAACCATGGGAACGGGCGCCGGCGCGGCGGGGACCAGCATGAACTCGCCCAATGGGATGAGCAACAATGGTATGGGCGGCGCAGGCATGAACGCTCCAGGCGCGGCCGGCCCTAGCCCTACGGGCGCTGGGACAACAGTCGCTGGGACAACAGGCGCTGGGACGATGGACGCCGGTCCGCATTGAAGCGCTTCTAGCGCGCCGAAGCTGGGTTTTAGCGTCAAACGTCCGTTAACTATGAAAGCTAGGGTAGTGGTCTGCGTCCATCAGATCACCACTTTGGACTTGGCCTTGGCGATTCACCCCTGCGGTGAAACCGGCACGTCCTTTGCCCCTGTCGGATGCAACCGTCTCGCTTTGAGACGCCTTCGCATACCGACAGGGGAGTCCATTATGGGAACCGATATCGACCTTCATCTGGGCACACGTCTTCGCCGCCGCCGTCGCATCATGGGCCTCACCCAACAGCAGGTGGCCGAGATCGTCGGCATCCGTTTCCAGCAGATCCAGAAGTACGAATGCGGCGCCAACCGTATCTCCGCGGCTCGGCTGTGGCAGCTCGCCGGCGCCTTGGACGTCCCGATCAGCTACTTCTATGACGGTCTAGCCGATGTCTCCCTGCGCTATACCGAGGCCACAGGCGAGCCTCGCGGCGACGGCATGATGGTGCGCAAGGAAACCCAAGATCTGATCCGCGCCTATTACCAGCTCGACGAGCGCCCCCGCCGGCGCCTGCTCGATCTGGCGAAGTCGCTGAATTCCGATAGCCCGACGGCGTCCTAAAGTCGTTGGGCGCCTTGCGCCGGCCCGTGCCCAGGCTAAACCCTGGGGCATGACAGACGCCGTTGATCTTGCCCGCCTAGCCGACTTTGAATCGTTCGCCGTAGGGCTCGCGCGAGCAGCAGGCGAGGTCATCCTGCCGCTATTTCGGCGGGAAAACGGCTTGGAGGATAAGGGCGCGGCCAAGGATGGCGCGTTCGATCCGGTGACGGCGGCCGACCGGGGCGCCGAAGCCGCCATCCGCCACGCTATCGCATCCGCCTATCCGGACCATGGCGTGATCGGCGAAGAGTATGGCGACGACCGGGTGCTGGATCCGATCGACGGCACGCGTGGCTTTATCGCCGGCATCCCGCTGTGGACCACCCTGATCGCGCTCAGGTTCAAGGGCCGTCCCATCGTCGGCCTGATCGCACAGCCCTATCTGGACGAAATCTTCGTCGGCACGGCGCAAGGATCGCGCCTGCTGCACCGGGGCGCTGCGACGCCCCTGGCCGTACGCCCCTGCCCCCGGCTCGATCAGGCTGTGATCGTCACCACCGATCCCTTGATGTTCAAAGGCGCCGACGCGGCGGCCTGGGC
>Ga0209611_10008257_pt1 | contig 16364 bp, 14 predicted proteins | sample S1TSphgellanicum_3_FD_187693 | JGI IMG/M metagenome (GOLD analysis project Ga0209611, IMG submission 187693) | Host-associated microbial communities from peat moss isolated from Minnesota, USA - S1T2_Fc - Sphagnum magellanicum MG (SPAdes) (version 2) | ecosystem: Host-associated > Plants > Peat...
TGACCATGTGTCAAATTATCACCTAGTCAAATTCAACCCCAAAAAATCACCGTAGTCAAAAGGATTATGTTTTAATTAATGCGACCAATTACACAAAGTGTTAAAACATGGTGATTTTTTCCATTTTTGGCGATTTTTTTGGGAAAAAAAGGGGAAAACTAATAGACAGTTTTTTGTTTTTTTTTTGTTTTTTGGAAAGACAATTTCGGGCTGTAACAATTTTTTCAAAACCTTTGCAACAAGTGACAACATATGAACCTGCCAAGGTATAGATATGGCTAATTTAATTTTTTAATATTTCAAAAAACGGCGAAAAAACTCCTCTAAAAATTAGAAAAAAATTCATGTGTAAAAAAAAATACTCGAAAAAAAAAACTCCGTTAAAAATCACAAATTAAAATTATTTTTTCATTTTCTGAAAAAAAAATTCGCCAAAAAAGTTTTTCTTTTTTTTAAATTAATTTTTAAAAAAACACTATGCAGCAGCTGTAGCCTGGTAGTCCATGTCTGTCAGAGCCGGTGTACAAAGGCTCTCGACTTTTCGTCTCGCCTTTAATGCATTGACAACAGGTCCGGCAAGCTCTCCGGCCTGCAGCAGCTGCTGCACCAACTTCGACTTTTTCCGCAACAAAACCCGGAATGCAATTGTCAACTTCGACTTTAGCCTACATTAGATGATCATCATGCAAGCATCATCGATCAGGTTCCACGAAAATTCAGCTTAAATTAGCTCCTCATGAGCTGCTGCTGCCTCTGCTGCTGCAACTCTCATTCATTCATTCATTCCTTCATGTTCACTTTGATCACAATTAGTTCATGCCAATTGCTGCACATGACTAGATCTCATAATCCTGTATTGATCACTCATGATCAGTTTTGTCAATTACTTTACTAAGTAGAAGAAGAAACTTTTGATAGAAGAAAGTTTAAGTGAACTTTCCAAGTTCTGGGAATATACCCAATTGTACAAGTGATTGCAGTTTAACTGTGAAGGATCACTGCCACAGTACCTGAGCTGGAGCGCCTGGAGCTGTAACATTGTAATTTGAAGGCAAGTTTAATCTTGGGATATGCACAAAACTGATCATGAGTAGCTTGCAGAAGACAAGGAACTTTGTACCTAGTAGTTTCTTGATGGAGCTGGGGTTCTAAAGCTGGCAAGCAGGATGTACCTGCAGTTGGATTAAGAAGGCCTCAGCTTGATTTGCTGTTGTTGTTGTTGCTCTGTATGAGTTTTTTTTTTCTGATCCGAAGTTAGAAACTGAGCAAGAGTTGTAATGGGTGCTGCAGAGATAGAATTATTGTGGGGAAGGAGATCAGACCTGTCGTGGGGAATGGCGGCCTGCAGGCTCATATCTAATGCAGTAGCTGTGGCTGTGGCGGTGATATGGGGTTTACTAGTTTTGACGGCGGGGGATGTAGATGGTGCTCAACTAAACGTGAATTTCTACCAGAACACAGCTTGTCGTAACTTGGAGGCAGTGATTCAAACGACGATGGAAGCCAAATTCAAACAAGCGCCAACATCTGCTGCTGGCACTCTTCGCCTCTTCTTCCATGACTGCATGGTCAATGTAAGCTACTAAGCTGCTGCAGCACCTGAATATTCACCCCATGAGCTCTGCACTTTGATGCGGCTGCAAGATTCTTTGCAGCTTTATGAAGGTGGATGTAGCTAGATGTTCGTAGGATGATGATCCAGCAGCTTTTAGTTTCATGTTAATTCATGATCTGCGCCAGTTTCAGAATCTTTGACTTGTATTTTGGTTTTGGGTTTTTGGCAGGGTTGCGATGCATCAGTGCTCCTTGCATCAACACCAGGAAACCAGGCGGAGAGAGACGCACCCATCAATCTTTCGTTGGCAGGAGATGCATTTGACGCCGTGACCCAGGCCAAAACGGCATTGGAGAAGATTTGTCCCGGAGTCGTCTCGTGTGCAGATATTCTCGCTATTGCTACACGTGATCTTGTCAGCATGGTACAACAAGAAGAACCTCCTTCATGCTCCACACATCTAGTTGAACTCTAGTCTGCATTCTCCCCATTGATATCAAAGACTACTCTCTCAAAAGCCTTGGAGCTTGCAAGATCTTTGCAGCTATCTCTCGCTTTATTCACAGTGTGGGTCTGAATTCCCCTCGTGCTAGCTCAGGATTCAGTAGTTTTCTGGGCTGTTGTTGGATTTTGGGAAATGGATCTGTCCAGGTAGGAGGTCCAACGTACCCGGTGTTGAAGGGGCGGAGAGACAGTAGGGTATCCAGAGCTAGCGATGCAACGCGCCAACTGCCTACTGCCAATTTCACAGTCAACCAGCTGAATGCTCTTTTTGGTTCCAAAGGCTTCTCCCAGCATGAAATGGTCACTCTCTCAGGTTACCCCCCAAAGAAAAACCCACAATCTCGTGATCATCAGGCTCTCCTCCATGAAGCAGCTCATCTCCTCCATGCTCTCTCCTCTAGTCCTTTGTTGCCTGCATCCTGATAACCTTCACAGTGTTCAATTCTAGTGGGTGGGTTTGAATTCATGTGCAGATGGGGATCTAGAGTTCTTAGAGCTTTGAAGAACCTGGTTGAAACATGGAGTAGTACACTACAGTCCAACAAGATTTTCTCATCCTAAGAAATAGAAAACCTGTATCAAATGTCCCACTCAAGACAGCAAATTCACAATATGTTGAATTCTAGTCATGATGATGAGAAGGCACAAACTTGCCGGATCCATATGGAGATAATACCTGATGATGAAAACAGTGTCACACTGTCGAACTGCATGTTGAACATCATGCTAGAATTTTCTTCCTGATCATGCTCATCTTTTCTTATGGTGAACTGATGTCCAACTCTGCCTCTGTAGGTTGCCACACAATTGGATTTGTTCATTGTGGTGAGTTCTTGAACCGCATATATAATTTCAGCCCAACATCACAAACCGATCCAACGATGAATCCAGGATTTGCACAACAGCTTCGACTGTCATGCCCCGATGTCAATCTGGACCCAAATGTGGTTGTTTTCTTGGATCAGACAACACCCAAGATATTCGACAACACTTACTACAAGAACACAGTGAAAGGTGAAGGTATATTGACTACAGACCAGGAGCTTTTTACTAATCTTCAAACTAGACCTCAAGTGGAGCAGTATGCCCTCTCCAATTCACTCTTTGTTAATGACTACATCAGTGTCATCACCAAGATGGGCAACTTGGGAGTTCTGACTGGAACGCAAGGTGAGATCCGAAGGGCTCTAGATTGTGCATCTGTGAATTGAGGAGCTTTAGTTTTTGACCCATGTAATTTGTGAAAGTTGTCCATCTGTACACATGACTCATGCAAGATACAATAATTGTCTTCACCAAACAGTTGTCAATTACATCTCAACAGAGCTTTGCATAGATAATAGTAAAAAATAAAAGTTTAAAACATCAATTTTGATTACCACTCAGACACTTTGTGAGTCAAGAGTAAGCAAAGAAACTAAATGCACATCCCAAAACTGTCAAGAAAAATTTCCATTCCTCTTCTTTCAATAGTACACATGTATGCATACTAGTAAGGACTGAAGAGAAAGACAAGCCTTTCAAATACTCTTCAGACTTTCAAACTCAAGAGAAAGACAGCCATTCATACATATACCATGTGCAAGAAATTAAAATTTCCAACTTGCAGCAACTACAAGCTGGTCTACTTTTATTGAATGGCAAAAATTCACAAAATTTCTGGTGTACTGGACAAATGGGAGGTGAAAATTGCAACTCAATCATGAATGAGACAAGGAACTGTAGATATACATGTGTGCAGGTGCAACAGCTGAATGAAACTGAGTCCCTTTAGTAACAATTAATGCTGCAGTAAATAACCTACTGATGGTAGAACAGATGCTGGCAGCATGGAAACACTAGACCTTCCATCTCTCACAAAAGTATTTGCTTGATAGAAGCTGACACCTTATTTGCCCCATCTGAAATCACAGTGCATTAGGTTAGACACTGCCAGAAAATTGACAGGTACAATTAATTGCAAACAGCAAATGAGGTCAGAAACCCGAACCACCCCACCCTCTCCCTGAAAGAAGAGTCCAAGAGGGGTGATCTGCTGCATGACAAGCATAGGGACCCACATCCTCAGACATCCTGCACCCCTCTGCTAGTGTACCTTTGGCCGACTGGGAAGCGACACCTATCCCAAAAGAGCTCACTTTAATAAGAAAACAGTGCTACTTAATCCATTAGTTTGTAAAGCAGAAATAAGGGGCCACTTGCCTGATACCAAAGTGTGTGATAATTGAGGCGGCACATTTGATTGTGACTCAACAGCCCACTTTGCTGCTGATACTCCGTGTGCAAGTGCTGTTGCCACATCTGAGCCTGCTGACAGAGCCACCAATGCACCAGCAACCAAGCAATCCCCAGCCCCACTGAGGTTCACAATAGAGGCAGGCAAAGCTGGGAACTGCAGATAGGTCACCTGCAAGTTACTTTCTCTGTCAACTGGTGTGCAAAGGTTTGACCCATCATCTGCTGTCATTTCATGGTTAAAGATTGAAGCATTTCGCTGTTGCTCCATATTCTCCTTCAGATTATCACTGTTGACAAACAGGAGCTTTTCAACAGCTTTGCTTTCCAGTTAAACAGCAGCTTCTGGTGTTTAAATGGCACAGTTGCAATCTCAGACCAGACAGCAACCTCAACAGCAACAATGAATTGATATAGTTGCAGAAACTAAAAACAGTTCCCATATTTTTGTCTGCTACTGAATAATTCAATTCCACGCACAATCAAATTCCATGATACAACTGACCAGTTGCAACTAGGTAGTAGAATCAAGATTAGACAGCTTCTTCAGTGACCATGGCAGTTTCATGTACACGAAAGACCCAGCGATACTCTTGAACAGGTAGTGTCATCATCTGCTTCATACCTCGTGAATTGAGAACTGAGAGATGGTTGGTTGGCTGAGCACAGCACAGCCCCATGACTACCAAGGGTCAGAACAATATACTTTAGGCCTGCCCCCAACAAAATCTGGACAAAATGTCTCAGTTTCCAGATTGTGGTGGCAGGCTCAGTAAGCTCCCTGTGTGTTGAACTGTCCCTGTCAAGAATCTTCCTTCTTATACCATTCTGGTGAAGAGACTCTGCCATTGCTATGAGTTCAGCCTCATTAGGTGATGCATAAGTGATCTGCACCACAAAAATGCAAAGGTGCCTCCATAGTAGTCAGAGATAGAGGAAAAAGTGTCCAAGCCACACCATCATCCATTTCCTCCCTCTTTCTCAAAAAAAAGGGATCTTTTGGGATCATACTGAACAGAAAAATATCAACAGGTTGCCACCTTTGTTGCTAGCAAATCTACTAGCAACAGCCCATAGTATTGCCCTTCGTATCACATAGTAGTAAACATTTGCATGAAAAATGAAAATTCTATCAAGCACCGCAGTCCAGAATTCATACTGACAAGGAACCACATAAACTTACAAATTGAAGCAAACTGGCAGCCCTCACTGACTTTGCCACTGACACAGGCTCAAACCAGACTGGCACACTTCCCTCCTTTGCCACTGCTCCCCCATGCCTCCCAATGAGTCTATGAGAGAAGTTGAGTATCCTCTAGTCATGTCCTCAGTTTGATCACATTCTGAGTTTCTCCATGAAATTAATTTCTTCCATAGGACTTTCAAAGGCACCAGGCACTCAGAGCATGTACCAGCTTGACCTGTAAACAGATCTTCAAGCTACACAATCACTTCAGAGAAGATCTGTTTCATGAAAATACTTACATGTGCAAGCAGCTTCCAAGGCTGGTGGACACAAATTACCATCCAACATGAGGATGGGCGCATTCTTGATATCTTCTGAAAACCGAAAAATCCACTCAGCTGTCAAATGCTCATCCTGTTGTCATGATTCCAAACTGCTCATGTTACACCTCTCAAGAGCTCTAGCTTCTTATTGAGCAACAAAATAAATCTCCTTAACATTGCATCAGGGTGAAGTTGCACACATGGCAATCCATTGTAACACAATACAGGGATCTAGCCACATGGATGCAGTGCTTACAATTGCATATGTGTCAGCAACAGCTGAAGCCACTTCACCATTTATGTCAAAGACTGCAGACACTACAGGTGTTGTTGCACCCTTACACCTGCGAATCCCTGCCCTTATCTTTTCAGCACACCAAGTCATACACCTAAACATCCCAAGTGGAAACCTAGATGTATCCTTTTTAGCTCCTCTGGTCACAACAGACTTGAAAGAATTTAGAACCAGCTCAAAAGAGAATGCATTTTTGGATGTCGGACATTTTCATACATTGCAGACTTCTTCAAAATTTCATGGACAATCCACCTAGAATGATTAGCTCTCAATCTCTTACCACAAAGACAATTGCATCTCTCTGATTGGAGAGGGGGGGAAAAACTTGACACTGACCTGCTATTGAAAGCCCAAGTGATTTCCAATGGCTGAGCAGAGAATCCCCTGAACGTGCAAATTAAGAATACAAACATACATAGTCAGCTTCAATTGAGACAACAGATGAGGATGGATCCTTGCAACAACAACAAAAAAAAGATTAAAAGCTGGAACCTAAACAACCAACCTGCAAAATCCTCACCAACAACACTGATGAGGAGTGGACAAGTTCCTAATTGAGCCATGCTCTCTGCCACATTTCTTGCAACACCCCCTCTCACATACTGCACCTGCAGATTTCTCCATATAGTTTTACCCCATACAAAATTTTTAATGTTGTTCTCAGAGCAGACCTGCTTGATAGCAATCATATTTCTACATTCTTTGAAACCAGACTACCACTTTAGACCACACAAGTTATAAATCCAGCTAGCTCCTAAATTACATCAAGTGCCATATACAACAAGCATACAGAACAAGACTGGAAAACTCATCAGTGAAAACCTAATGTAAGATTTCTCCACATAGTTTTACCCCATACACAAAAATCAACATTTTCATCATAGCAGACCTGCTTGATAGCAATCATATTTCTACATTCTTTGAAACCAGACTGCCACTTTAGACCACCCAATTTATAAATCCTGCTAGCTCCTAAATTACATCAAGTGCCACTTAAAACAAGCATACAGAACACAACTGGAAATCTCATCAGTGAAATGCTAATATAAGATTTCTCCACATAGTTCTACCCACACACAAATTTCAACATTGTTGTCATAGTAGACCTGCTTGATAGCAATCATCTTTCAATGTTCTTTGAAACCAGACTGCCACTTTAGACCACACAATTTATAAATCCTGCTAGCCCCTAAATTACATCAAATGCCACATACAACAAACGCATACAGAACAAGACTGGAAAACTCGTCACAGAAAAATCAAGCCAGTGAAAGCCTAATGTAAGGGGCACCATTAGGGTTAACCTGGCCAGGTGTAGTAGTTCCTCGCATAAGTTGATCTTTAGAGGGTGTGGCCTGGATGTCAAGTACCATACCTCCAATCACTACGGGCGATGCCTTCTTCCCAAATTCATTGCTAGCAGTCTGATGCAATAGTTCCTGAGCCACAAAGAAGAAGGAAAAAGCCCAAAAACCGCATCATGGTCGACCTGAAAACTCTTGATGACTACTGAAAGAGAATCATCAAGAATTCACCATACACATCATCTTGTCCTCCGCGAAGAACGAATTAATTTACACTGTCCATGCCTCTCGATGGTCTCGTGTTGCAAAGGTTTTAGGGTTTTAGGGTTTTAAAGAAACCGCTTCAAACTCGAAGAAGTGAAAAACAAATCCAAAAGGGAATGGCTGACCAGGAATGGAATCGTGGCGGAGGAATCGCTTGCGGATTTGAAGTGATGGGCGAGAATTGCCAATCTTCTTCGCCGCTGCTGCGCCATCTCCATACCTGCAAGAAGAAGCTTCCCTCTTTCCTCCCATGTGGAGAGAAACTCCAGAGGTTCCATACAACAGAGAGGATTCCAGAGGAAAATGTACTGAAAAGGGAGGACGACATTCCAGCAGCCTCACTTATAATACGGAGCGTTCCATTCTGGCTTGGAATGGAGCAAAACTGGACTTTTTTGCAGGTTCGTTCCACCATTCTAGGGTTTCATTAGTCTAATTAAACGGAATTATAACACTGTTTAAAAGTTAATTAAAATTAGTTAAGTTAATTCTTCCCTGTGGAAAACAAGATCCCCGACAGCCCCTTTCTTGGAAGCAAGATCCCCGACAAGATGCACTTTCTTGCACACCTTCAGGAAATCAGCAGCAGCGTAAGCAGGAGGAGGAATTGGAGAAGAAGAAGAAGAAGAAGAGGAAGCAGCAGAATCGAGGATTTGAGGAAGAAGAAGAAGAAGCAGAAAACTCAGCAGGAGGAGGAGGAGAATTTGAAGAGGAAGAAGAAGCAGGAGAATTGTAAGGTATTGTGGTTTCTTCATCTGCTTGCTTTCGGTGCTTGTGTTTTAGGGCTTTTTGTTATCTTGTGCTGCTGGCAGCTTTGATCTTCTCCTCCTTTTTCTGCACCTACTGCAGAAAAATAAGCGCGCTCCTTTGCTTTTTGTGGGGTTGATTTCGTTTTCGTACCCAATTGGATTGGTTGTGAAATAGAAGGAATTTTTGGGAAGGGGGCCATCCATCCATCATCTTGCTGTAGTTTTTTTTTCCCCTTTCCTGTGGGGGGATTTGGGAGATTTGTATCGTTTAGGGTTGAAGATTATAATGGAAAAAAACTTAAGGAAGCCTGACTAGTTGTAGCTCTGGAAGAGGTGTGTGTGGGTCTAGGGTTTAGTCCAGTGGAAGTGTGTGTTTTCTTAGCAGTGGATTTTGTTGAGTTTTTAGTCTCAGAGAGGAACAAGAAAAGGCACAAATGAAGATGTGGTTTATTTGAATGTGTGGCTTTTTCAGCAGGCTTCCTTGAGGTCTCAACTACGACAAGAGAGTGTTTGGGCAGGTGCTGGGATGGGGATAGAAGAAGAAGTTGTGGAGCTAAGAGATGGATATGTGTTCCCTTTTGCTCTTTGGGGAATGTTTGTTGTGGTTGTGTTGATATACTTTGGGACACGAGTTTCAGCTCCATTTGGGCGGCACATTCGTAAAGGATGGGGTCCAAGCATGTCTGTACGGGAGGCATGGATTGTGATGCAGAGTCCTGCGCTCTTTGTATTAGCCGTGGTATATCACCATGGCCAGCATCATCTTGCAACAGTTCCTCATTTGTTGCTCAGGTTGTTTCAGCTGCATTACATAAACAGATGCCTCATCTACCCCTTCAGAATGCGCAGTGAGGGGAAGGCGATGCCCATTCTTGTCTGTGTGCTTTTTGGCCTCTTCAATGCCCATAATGCCTACTTGCAAGCACGATGGATTTCGCACTATGGGACTTACCCTACTTCTTGGCTCAGAAGCCCACAGTTTGTGCTTGGAGTTGCCCTGTTCTTCTTAGGATTGGGTATCAACATCTGGGCCGACAGTGTCTTGCTGAACTTGCGTGCTGACAAACATGATAGATCTTACAGGATCCCAAGAGGCTTCTTGTTTGAGTATGTGTCATGTCCAAACTACTTGGGAGAGATCGTGGAGTGGTTTGGATGGGCCTTGATGACCAACTCTTTTGCAGGTCTTGCTTTCTTCCTAGCTGTTTGTGCAATCCTGGTTCCTAGAGCTGCGGTTCACCATCAGTGGTATCTGAAGAAGTTCAGCAACTATCCAGCCTCCAGGAAAGCTTTGATTCCCTTCTTGTACTAGATCGAACAAGAGGAAGGAGATTGTTTACTTTGTTTTTGTATTAAGATAGAATTCATGGAGACCTTGATGGTGCTCAATTCTGAAGATCTACAACAGAATCAGAAACTTCCCTGAACTGTATAAAAAGCATTCAGAAGTTCTGAGTATTGTACACTTAAAACTGGAAAACCCCTTGCAAAAGATTGTGGTATTGGTTCAGAAATGGAAATCCTTTGGAATGATACTGAGGGATTGTTGCAGTTTCCTTTTGTGTCAGTTCCCTGAGCATCTTTTTTTCTTGAAGATGCCTGCTGATCAAGAGCAGCATATGATGGAGAAGTGTTTCAGATTTAGCTGCGCTCTTGATCAACAACCTTTTTTTGTGGCATGAGGTCTTGCCCTCCATTACAATCTGCATCTCACTCACTAATAATATTGATGAGGCGCACAGTCTAATGAAACAAGGCGGATGGTTTTTCCTGGTGTGGAGTTATGTTGTACAGGCTTCTTCTAGTTCAAACTGGTTGGATATTCTTCTGGGACAGGATTGTACAACTGCTCAATGTTGGTGAGAGCACACCATGGCAAAAAGAAAAAGTAAGTTTGTGAGCATAACAAGCTCTTCCACCAGTACAGACAACACCCGTGGAGAAAGTTGGAATTTAGATTTGAAGAAGTGCCAAACTGTGAGACAGTGGACCATGTAGTGGTGGCACTCTCTCTTCTAAACCACACCTTAGCAACAAGCTGAGGACTTTTGCAGAAGATCATATGGCACAGAACTTAAGGGAAGTGAGTGACAGAAGCACACTTTGCTGTTGTCCTCTTCCAGATTTTTACACTTGAACCTGATGATGGGTGCCAAATTGTCAGCCACCAACATAATGGGCATAAGTGTAGAGGTCAGGGACTACCATCTTCGTGTGTCAAGATGCAGCTCACCTTAGCCTTGCAACACAAAACTCTGTGTTACTCATCTAAATCCTGTAAGTTGCAAGGACACAGTTCTAATTCATGTTACTCAATGATGATTTTCTGAATATGATACTTCTAAATCTCCCCCATTGCAACCATTCACTAGTGTTGGTGCTTCACCATATCATTAATCTAATGACCCCACCTATTAATCTAGGAACTGGACTGAAACTTTGTCTGATTTTTAAAACTAGAAGCAAGATTTTGTTTTTTGAACAACTGGACCCGGAATTAGAACCCACTCTAATTTATTTTTCAGAACAGAAACTCGAGGTTCTTCATAAAAGTCAAGAACTGCCCAACACTGGTTCATTCCTCAAGATTCTCCCTGGTGCTTCAAAGTTTGTTCAATTCGTTGATTATCTTTGGAGCTCTAGGAAATCATGACAACATTCTCACAAAGCATTAGCTATTTTGGAGCACGCTAAAGAAGAACCGACCCAATTTGATGAGCACACGAATTTCCCCTTGCCATTGAGATAATCATAGTGGTAATAGGATTGGAGCCTATACCTGCTTCCAACACACCCCTTTTATGCATGCTATGCCTATAGTGTAACAATCTTGTAAACCCTTGCTTCTTTGAGAGAGAGAGAGAGAGAGAGAGAGAGAGTCTACCACCATGAGTCAAGAGAAGCGATTGGTTTGATTGTGGAGGAAGGAGATAGTGCGAAGAGTCTCTCCTTATGAGTCCTTCATTGTTTTCTTCTCGTTTTCTTGTTTGTTTGTTCGATCAAAAGTTGAAAAAGTTTTTGCATGCACCTATGAATGACTACGAAAAAGTCTTCAATTTGTTACACAACTTTGAGTTTGGATGAGTTTCTCAACTCACTATGAGGCTTTCCTTGCATGTGGAACTCCCCTTGACCTCCCTATTTGTTGCATTCCTACTTCTTCTACATGGACGATCAATCTATTCTTGTTCCTAACCCTAATCTAGGTAATATAATAGTTGGGTTTGAAATGATTCTATTGTTCGTGAAAACTTATGCGCTAAATTGGAACAATTTCCGTCCATCACATTGTTTTATATTCTAAGGAAGGTAAACCCATGATAGTGATAAGTTTTTATAGTTTATTAATTATTTGGGCTCTATGTTATTGCGCGCTACAACTAAGTGACAATGAAATGGTGAAAGAAATGAGTTGATTTTGTGAAAATTAAGTTCCATTTAAACAAAATATTGAATGAATTTGCATAATGAAACTTGAATTGAATGCAACTCAATTGAATTTGAATTGAATTCAAATTCCTAAAATGAATTCAATTGAACACAATATTCTAAAGAAGGATTAATGTTTTCATTGAAATTTGAATTGAATCAAATCGAATTCATTTTTAATCAAGCAAATTGAAGAATTGGATTCTTTTCATGATTTGAATTCAATTGAATTATGAAACATGTTAATATGCCTATTTTGATATCCATGTAGATGGGTTAGTGAAAGGAGTGATGTAGTTAAGCTTGGAATTCCACATGATAACCATATTATTGGACCCTATAATTATTTCACCTAAACCAATTCTGAATATCATCATCATTAAAATTTTGTTGTGAAATTTTAGTAAATTTGTAATATAATGTTTGAGAACCAATCATGTGAAAAGCAATTTCAAAAAACCACAATAAATTGTCAAAACCATGAATGCATTGGGGCATTTACAATGTTTGAATGAATTAGATCCCATTGAAAATTTTCAAAATTAAAAATATTTCATGCTTGAATTTAATTCACGTCAACACATGTTATGAATGTGGGGTGATAAAGGATCATTAATAATGCAAGTTGAAACAATGTGAATTTTCATAATAATGTTGGAACATGAATGATGAGTCAATAATAAATATTGTCAGGCATATTTATGTGTATTTATTTCAATATGAATCTATAAAATTCATGAACCTACAATTTAAAAAAGTAGTTTATTTGTTTTTTTTTTTTTTTTTTTGGTCATGTGGAGATCTCCCAAACCATTAAGCCTCTAGCTATAATCTCAATACCATTGAAAAGCCCTTAACTACCCAAAGCTACACTTGTTGGTTGAAATGTTATCAAATTCACACCATAATAATAATTTCTTTGATTAATTTTGTCAATGATTAAAAAATTTCATAGGTCCCAAGGATTTGTTTTTTGAATATTAAGGGCATTGAACAATAACAAACTTGGAAACAAGGGTTATGGAATTTTAATACCACTCAACACTTGGCCATGCAAATCCATGTATAAACTCATATCCATGCTTGATTACAATATGTCTAGATACTTGTTATTCACATAGCCTTAAAAGGCACATGGAGAATGGCACAAGTGGTGGACTTTTCAAAATATAAAGCTCAATTTTCTTATAAAAATGTGAAATCTTAGTGTCTATCTTGATGTTATGATTTAACAAGCTATGATTTTAGAATACAAAAGTTTGGTGGCAAGGATATTTGAGGAGCCAATAGCAAATTCTCACACAAAAGTTAATTTAAAACTTTTATGAAACATCGAGACCTTTATGGACCTCCCATGCATTATGCAACAATTGAATGTGTGCAAAGCCTTTGCAAATTTGCACAAAGTTGAGACATCTTCATTTGTGATTTGTGTCTAGTATCAAAATCTAACAAGATGACATGTTTCAATTATTTGTGTGATCATGTGACCCAAGTATGGGTCCTTTGATTTCTTTACTTTTGTGAACACTATTGATTACTCTTATGACGTTCTGCAAATAAGTTGAATTATTAACCCTACATTAGGGATAAAATTTGTTGCAAGTTTCAATTTGTGAGAATTATTTACATGATTCACAAATGGTGTGCCATGGTTAACAGCATTGAGTGTGATTTTTATGATGGATTGGCCGGAAGCAATGGAAGATGTGAATCAATAATGCATCAATGCCATTATTGCTTCACAGATTATTCTTAGTAGCTTAGATGTCAATTGGTTGTCCTAAGGTTTGTTGAATGCAACTAGGTGTGAGAAAAATAAAATAAACAAAAATGTTACCTTTATAATCTATTTGTTAAATTGATAAAAAGTAACAACAAAACCCAAGATAAAATTATTATGATTTTATTTTTTATTTGAATGATAAAATAACATAAGATAATTTTTTCATTATTGTGTATTAGTCTTCAAATTTCACATTGTAAAAATAAGGTGAAAGTATTTTTTTTAAAATGCAAATAGCTTTTGAAATTTACTTTTTTTGGTATTGTAAAATTAGTTTCAAATATGTATCAAGTATGTTCTAACATGGATAAGGTAAAAAAAAATTTCAATTCTTTGTTGGAATATACAATAATATTTATATCATAACATAGTACATTTTATTTAATTGAACTTTCTAATGAAAAGCTTTTGAACACCATATTGACTAATTAATTTCAAAATAACTTGTCTTCTATTTTTATTGTTTTAAAAAATATATATTCAAAATATAAAAAAACTCAATGGGAAAAAAAATTTGATTTCATTATGAAACTTGAATCTATTTTCTTGTATTTATGTCAAATTTTGTTTCATTTAAAAACTTGACTTTAGTTCAATTTGTTTTAATAGTTTACCATATTTTCATTCAATTAGATCATCTATCTTCCATTTTGAGTGATTCCCCAAATTAAACATGTTTTTTTTAGTTCAACTAAACACTTTCAAATTTCATTATTGTCACAACAAAACATTGGGCCTAATCAAGTTTTCATTCCATCTTTACTAATGAGGTTTTGCCCAAGCACCAATCATCTTTCACTATAAATTAACTCTCATTCTAAAATGAAAAGACCCCATGATTATTATCCTTTCACACAAACATGAATCAATTTAGCTCACAATTAATTCCACCATCACCGAATTGTTTGAGTGGTTTAAGTTCATTGACCTTTCAATAGCAAATATTTTAAGTAATGTTGAAGATGATATTAGTCATCAACATTGAACTTCATGAAAGACAAGCTCATAAACCGTTTGATGACACACTTGAATCTTGTGGCATGCACATGTGTGCACAAAAAATAATAATATTATGGAGACATTTCCTTGGTATGCAAAAATTAGATCTTGGATTGGGAACAAAAATTGATTTGCAATAAACTCCCTAAATTTCCTATCTATTTTGGCATCAAAAGACCATTTTATTAACCCTAACTATTTTGATTTTTCCTTTCTCATTATTAAACTTGGATTATTTGCTTTATGATTATGCCTTTGTTTTGTATGTTTATGCATTTTTGATTCTATGTTTGTTTTGTAGGATGGTTTTTTGTTTGCAAAATTTTACATCCATGTTGCTACTTCATGTTTGTTTTGGCAAGCATATCATTTGTTGCAATGGGTAAGGTCATTTTTTGACTAAAGTTAAGTTCTTGAGATAATTTCATGAAAAGCCAAAGTTTTACCTTGCTTATGATGTTGTAGCATTTTAAAATTATTTTGCTATGCTTTGGTTATCATTTTTTCATCTATAATTTAATCGAGTTTGTCACTTACTTTGACATTTTCAACAAACCAATCGCCACCATCAACTATAAAACAATTCATGTGGTAACCACTTTTTAGCCCTTCTTTCAACACACCTAGCCATTTTGACACCTTTTAAAAAATCCCGAGTTGCCATGTGTTAGATGACCATTGAATGATTTATAACCACCTTGGCTAATGGTTGGAATTGATTTAAATAGGACAACTTTAAGTTCCATAAAATGCCCTTTGGACAATTTCAAAGTGGAATTTCTTTGACTAATATGAATAAAAAATTAGCTTGGATTGAAGCAACCCCAAATGATTTAGATACTTGGAAACAATACTATTCCCAAGTAAAGAAGGATGAAAAGGTGTCTTTTGGATTTGTGTATTTTCAAAGTGGTTTTTTTTCAATGCATAATCACTAATAGACGGTCAATATCTTTTGCACAATTTATAGTTGTTTTTTGTCAAATTGAATTTATATGAACCAATTGAATTTGAATTCAATTCAATTCAAGTTGCATTCATTGCCATTCATTTAAAGTAGAGGACTTAAAACCCAAACCCTAAAGCGAAAGTATTTATTGCATATATAAGAAAGAGCATGATGTATATGTGCAACATAGAGGATTAGAAGGTGACAAGGGGTTCAAGTTGCAAAGAGTGAACAAGTGTTTTTAAATATGCAAGTTGAACCATTATTCTAAGGGACATGGTGCATAAATGTTTTGGTAGATGTTAATTAAAAATTGAAAATAGATACATGATAGGGTTTATTCATCCATAAGACCATTCATCCATAAGATAAATGATATAACATTACCTTCTTCAAAGGGCCAAATAATGAGCTCTACTAGAGGGACTTCTTCCTTTAGTGAAGTTTCATTACCCTTTATTGTGACAATAGACCCTCCTTTATGGGCACACAAATGAACTCCCCCAGAATAGGGCCCTTCCAAAGAACCGCCGGTTCTGGGAGTGGGTACCATGAACATATTATTCGCTGGTTTTGTTGGGGGCTATCGGGGTCTCAGAAAATGGGAATTTGTTGGTTATAACCCTATATAACCGGTCTGATAACCATCAAAGAACCGGAACTGCCTCAAAGAACCACCCAACACGGGTTGTGACTCATGAATGCAGTACTAGGCCCACGCAAAATACCCAACAACGTCCTGTAGGAGCTGGAAAATTGGGTGGGTGGGTAGGGGATATCGGGGAC
>Ga0209611_10008258_pt1 | contig 16363 bp, 15 predicted proteins | sample S1TSphgellanicum_3_FD_187693 | JGI IMG/M metagenome (GOLD analysis project Ga0209611, IMG submission 187693) | Host-associated microbial communities from peat moss isolated from Minnesota, USA - S1T2_Fc - Sphagnum magellanicum MG (SPAdes) (version 2) | ecosystem: Host-associated > Plants > Peat...
CCCCCAAAACACTAGTTCTTTATGGGAGAGATAATTTTAGTGTTGCAAGCCAAAAACTATGTGTTCTATGAACTCCTCTTTATACATAGAGAAGATACATGCAGACCATGATGTGCAGCTTACCAGATGCCATCATAGCTAGTCATGGAGAATTCGCAATTGAGATAGAATACTTTGAAATAACACTATGGGTAACGAATATACATATTTAGACAAAGTTTGAATTTCTCCTTAGTTAATTGGTCCATAAGGCTTTCAAGCCTCCAATCAATTAATGGATTAGTGATTGATTACATGCAGATGTTTGTTAAGGAAAAATAATAACAACTTGAGCTCAATGCTTGCAAATGTTTCCAAAAAGCACATAAAAAATCACTAGAAACCATATAAAAGGTACATAAGAGGTTAGACAAAATCCAAAAGCTTTCAGATCAACAACATTCCATGACCCATGCCAATCCGTTGTCTCCATGCTCCATATGCCACACACCATAATCCATCATTGATCCATGGATTGGAACACTGGTAGGTGGTCTACTAAACATTGACAAACAAAAATGTAGCAATTGTGGGACTTGTTCCCTTGAGTGATGGATCTATGGCACAAAAGGATTGATCCAAATATTGATAGGATCACAAGTGCAAAATTGAAAGGTGGGTATGTGTGTTGATCTAGAGGCTGAATGACTTATCAACAACAAGTTGGGGTATCGGTTTTTGGATGTGTCAATGGACCAAGCATATCAAAACATAAAAGGCTTTGGGTAATGCAATTTTGGTTGGGTCAGGTATTAAGAAAAGGGACAATATATGACATTAAACTTACGCTTTAGTACCAAAATCAAATACCCAAATCTTGGTGTGGTTTTGAGGGAGGGGGGAATGATGTGAATTAGCTTTTCTCCTTAAAAGCAAGGGTGGGTGTTAAATTTGTAAGCTATCTAAACCCCCAAAGTAGATAAGAAATGGAGGGTGAAGCGTAGGAGGTGGGGCAGGTGCTTGTGTACAATTCAAGCTTTTCTTTCTTTAAAGCATGGAACAAATTGAAGGCCACCCCATGTAGCACATTTGGAAATCAAGTGAGCATGCAAAAAAGGAATCGGGAATCAAATCCCCAATTCAACTTCCATTTTATTTTTTTGGAAGGACAAAGAAAAAAAAAGGTAAGAATGCTTAGAGATATTTTGAAAGAGGTAAAAGGGCTTTCCTATCGATAATCTACAACTGTTTGAGAAATGACTGACCATCCACCTTTGGTTTGCCAATACTCAAAACCAAAGCTCACTCTTCCTTCTTTGCAAATGCATTGCAAAGAGAAAGCACTCAATCTTCCTTTTCCATCATGAGCAACATGGGGCAGCACTCATTTCAACTCCTTAACACCAGTTAGATTATTCTTCCTTATAATGAGCTAATCCTCATGCTTAACCAGCCATTCATCATAAGTGATTATTCTTTTGACCTAACTAGCATGGCGTTGTTGTGAGCTAGCTATGAGCAAGAATTGGCCAAACCCTGCCCCACACTACCGTACATTTTTCCCTGGGTGAGAGATAATGAATGAACTGTGAGTAAGTATCTCCAATTGCACTATAGTACCTTGACAGCTTCAACACATGTGTATTGAATAATTAATTAATTAAAAAATAATTTTTGAAAAAAAGTAATCTTGAAGATTATATAATTTTCCTTCAAATTTTATTTTATTTGGAAAGAAATATTTTTTAAAATTTCAACATTTCTGAAAATAATATAATTGGAATCAAAGCTGCCCAAGGTAGAATCTTGCTCATGGTTATACACAGAGCCCCCTGGGCCAGTCACTGAGTTCTGTCAAGTGGGTCAATTACACCAGGGTAAGTCTGTGGGTTGGCAGAAGATGGCAGCAGCTGCATGTGGGGGGCCAAGGGTCAACCAGTACTTCCAGAGGTCCCGTCCAGTGTTGGTCTGGTCTGGTATATAGGGCCCCTGTCTGGAATCAAGACTGGTAGCAAGGATCCGACCAGTCCAGTATGAGCTGAGACAATACCAGCCTTATACCAGTACCAGTCTGGTAGCTACTTGAGGTAATACCAATCTCCTTCCACCACTTTCATATCAGTCTCAATACCCGTTATATACCTGCCATATCCCAGCTGAAAAGCTATGCTCAAATGTTGATAGCCAGAATAACTTGGGTGCCTTCACCTTCTTGATAAGAAGGCCTCTCTAATGCTGTAGTACCTTGGTGGCTGTGGCAAAAATTATATTAATTTTAGAAAAGCTGAAAAAATAAAAACAAAAATCAAAGAATGTTTTTTCAAGGAAAATGAAGAACTTTTTGAAATATTCTGGAATATTTTACTATACCAAAAAAAATCTTCAAAAATAATTAATTATTCAACAGATATGCTAAAGCTACCCCTGTAGTACCAAGGAAAAGTTAAACTTGGACCTAAAGACCCTGATTTAGTGTGAGGATGGGGTTGCTTATAGACTTCAGAGGGTTCGAAGAGCCTTCCTTGGTGCTAGCTAAACCCCCCTAAGACCAAACAAAATCAAACGAACCCAAGAGAAAAGGAAGACCGATAACTACAAAATTAGATGCCCAGGAAAAGAAATATATATATTTATTTTTTTTGGTCACTGAGGAGCCGGTGGAAGTAATATTACTATATATGTGTAGGGTAAAGCCTGAGGTTGTGGGCTTTATTGGAATAAGGGTCCTTCCTCCGCATGAGGGGGAGCTGAGTGTGGGCCTGATTTCCACAAAGCCTGCGGCTGACGGACAGCTTTACCAAATGTGAAGACACATGTTAAATTTTTTTAATTTGTTTTTGGGTGGTATCCAAGGAAAAGAAATGCTGTTTCAAAAAATGAAACACCTACATAAGCATGCATTAAAATTTTAGAAATTCTCACCATTTAAGGCCGAAAAGTTTCAGCCTGCCCTACAACTATCCGATGAAAATCAATACAGATCTTTTCATTGTGCATAGCACCCCAAAAAGAGAAAGAGAGAGAGATAAAGGCTTAAATAGGGGGGAGGGGGGAGGGGGAAAAAATTTGGGCCGAATTTTCCTATCTTCCACTTTTGCTCACATTTATATGTTGAGTTTTTTACCTCTTTTGTTTTCTTTTTCTTTTTTTAATGATTCTCCCCCCCCCCCCCCCCCCCCGCCCCCTTTTGGGGTTTTCATTTTTGTACTGGTCTTCCTTCCATGTGTTTTGTGAAGAAGTGCTGTCACAGCCTTATTTTTACTGGTGAACGTTTGCCAAAACTTGAAATAGAAATATCAAAGAAGAAAAAATGGCAACAAGTTTTAGAACTTTTCTAAATGGTCTAAAAATACAAGTTTAAAAATTTGTTACCAAACTGAAATCAGAGTCCAAATGTGACAAAATTTGACAATATTTTGACAGAATATTCCCTTCTCTCTTTCTTTTTTCATTTTGGGGAAATTTTCGCCTTTAAAAAAAAGGATGGTCAGGACATAAAAGTGAGAAAAAACAATAGTAAAAATCGTCAGATTACTATATATTTAGTTTTCAGTGCACAATAGCCATAAATACAGAAACTTTTGTTAAAGACGTGTACTTCTTGTCTGGTCTGGTTTATAGCGAGCTTTGGCTAAAATTTGCCGTGGATGATTGCCATTTTCCCCACATCTTCGTATGGATGATTGCCGCTTAAGCCACACAAATAGAATTCCCAAAAAAAGGCACCGGCGCTCAGGATGTTTTTGGCTAAACTCCGCTGAATAGTTTTTTGTTTTTACAGAATGGCGAAATTTTAGTATTTTTTGAGGTTCTAATCGCCAATTTCGGGAAAAAAACGCCAGATTCTATCCTAAGTTGCAGCAGGTAGCCAAAAATATAGAAGGCTACTAAATTGTTTTTCTACTTTTATATTTTCTTATCGCCAAATCTGGCTAAATTGTCGGATGATTGCCACCTTACTCCATAAATAAAATTCCTTAAAAAGACACTGCTCACTGCTGTGTCTTTTTGTTTTTGTGTTTTTTGGGGATTGCAGAAAGCAGCCTTTGATTACGCACACAATACAAAGAAACAAAAACCTTGTTTGTTTGTTTGTTTCTTTGCTTTGTTTGCTTGCTTGCTCGTTCTCTTGTAGAGGAGCTTGAAGCACAATCGCACTACATACCAGCAGGAGTCTTCCGTATCTTCTGGAGGATTTTTTTTGCTGTTATACTTTGGAGAATTATTTTCAACTTGTTATGTGCTTTGGAGGAAATTCATTTTGTGAAGATTTTGCAGGAGATAGGACATTGAGTGTGCTGCTGGAAGAAGAAGAAGAAGAAGCCTAAGCCTTGCTTGCACGAGAAGCTTTTTTTTAAAAAAATTTAAGCGTTTTTGTTTTTGTTTACCGCTGGTTTTTAGTAGTGGAGAATATCCCGAGTGAACAACACGTCCTTTGTCTGGAACTGTATCGACTCTCTTGGTTTTTCGTTTGTTGTCATTTGCTTCTTCTTCCTGCCTTTCATGCATTTTCTTGTGTGCATTCGGTTGATAAGAGCTGCTCGTCGTAGAATACGGTTGCTGAATGTTTGTGGCGGCGCCGGCGGCAGCAGCAGCAGCAGGGGAGTCACAGCAGAATACTCTTCTTCGCCTTCTCAGAGGTGAGTGAGCACTTTACTCTTTTTGGCGATTTGCGTGCGTTCCCTTGTTTTCTTCTCCTTGAAGCTTTGAGGTGTTTCCGTTTCCGATTTTCGTGTGGTTGAAAGCTTGCAGTATGGGAAGCTGGCATAGTGAGTTTTGGATAGAGGACTATATACCGTTGTACACACAGAATCGTTGCATTTGAGATGAATTCCACTGAACTCGTTTGACTCCTTTTCCGGCAACAACAGTATCCAGATTTGCGTCGTGCTTTTCAGGAGAAGAACTTGCTTTGCTTTGTTGAATTTCGTGAGGAAGCGTTTTTTCACAACTAAGTCTAACATGATCATTCATTCTTCTCGAGCTCTTCCCTTGCTACGGAGATGTCTATTTTGCATTACACGTTGCTGCTGCTGCTGCTTCCGAAGCAGCCGCAGCAGCAGATTGCAATAACTTGTTTACAGCTCTGCAGGTGGAGAATCCGCCATAATGGACGCTACACTCCCCCCCACCCCCCCACCCCCCTGGGGTCCCTTGATGCATGCATGGTTTGTGTACATATGCGGTGCTCCATCTCTTCGAGCTTCCATGCACATATTGTTCACTGTCTCCTGAGCCGCTTGCTGAGACTGGATTGGACTTAGACTGGACAATTACTCCCAGATCTGCTTTATGCGATTCGGTAATCGACGTAGAATAGAGAGAGTTTGTTTCCACTGCCTCAGATAGGTGTCTCGGGAAGATACTTAGGTGCATGCGGATGTGTCACTGGCCTGTAGCACGTCAGAGAACTGACGAGATGACCATTGTACTGTTTTGTAGCTTGAATGTACATACGCTGTATTGGATTCCGGTAGATAGAACGCTTTGATCGCCGCGCCCTCGAGAGGCGGACTCTGGATTCTCGGACGTTCACACGGATCCTGCTGCGTTGTTTCGAGCTCTCGACCGGAAGTAGTTGGCTAGGCTGGGCTTGACGAGGAGAGTGAAGACGAGTCTTTCCGACATGTACCTCAAGGGCCGATTGAGCGCCACGCGACAGACTCTGTACCGTGGGACCCTGATGCGGTGGAGGTCGTCAAATGGACATTCGCAAGCGTGTTTGCGGGGATTCTTGTGAGACAACGTCTCTCGTAACAGCAGGCTTTTCTCCTCTCCCGGAAGTAGAGCATTGAAGGGGAATCTTTCATTCTTGTCATTGGATCTTCTAGCGCTCTGAACACCAGAGAGGGCCGGTCGACGAAGTGGCATGTGAAGGAATTAACAATAGATCTGGAGCCCCCAGATTGATTGAGTTCCAGGGAACAGATTGCAGAAACGGAGTGGACAAGAAGAGCACAAATTTTCTTAGGATTAGGAGTTTTGACGACTGCTAGAACCTTGGAAATTCCGGGAGGCAAAATGTAAAGAATGTTATCAAGAGTTTGAAGTGATAGCCCAACTGACTGACCTAAGTATCTCCTTTGAAATTTCTGCCAGTGTATATAGTATGAGAACTCAGAGATGAAATGAAGACTGTCAAGCAGTGTATGTATGTCCATATTGCAGGAAGTGTCCATTTTGAGAAGAAGGGTACTTTGAGACTAGAGATTTCTTCTTTAGATTTGAGCAAGGTTACGTCATGTCAGGAGCAGCAGTAGCTTCTTCCTGACTTATGAACTATAAGGATCTAAGTAGCAGCTAGGTATTTGAACTTGCCACGAAAACTTCTGATGAATTGAGCCCTGAACTCGGCCTACTTTGGAAGTGTGAATCAATGCTTCACAGTCGCAGATTGCTGGAGGACAAGAGTCCCTACTAAAGCTTGAAGTCTTGGTAGTGCCAAGTGAACAAATTGAGATCTTGCGTGGAATTGGAGAAGGAACAAAGTTGCCTTCTCTCCATTTTGGTCAATTTTTGGAGGACAGGAACATTCAGAGCTTGAGCACTGTGTGGTGACAAGGTGTTGAGGTAGCAGATGTGGAGCTAGCTGATTTAATCGCAACTGCAGATTGAAGGACCAGGATTGAAGGGGACTATGGCATTGGTTGCTGGTGGCCAACCACTCTGGGATCTCTTGTACTCACTCAGCAGGAGTTTATCTTGTGCTTGTGCAAACAGATCTGCAGCAAACAAGTCACAAATTGCAGATTCTCCTCTGCCCTCCTTTTAGAAAACTTATAAGCTTCAAAATTTCCTTGAAAAGTCTATTTGCTTGATTGGTGACTGATGGAGAATCAGTGAGAAAGGAGAGGGTGCTCAATGCACATGAGCAGGCTGTGGAACAATATTAGAAATGGCAGGGGAAGGAAGCAGCAGCCGGGTTTTGAGGCGACAAAGCAGCGCACTGGTTTGTGCAGAGTTCAATTACAGGCTAGGAAAAACAATGGGCTTTGGTGCCTTCAGCAAAGTGAAATCAGCCACCCATTCTTTGACTGGCCAGAAAGTTGCAATCAAGATCATGAACCGTCACAAAATGAAGGACATGGAGGAGAAAGGTATTCTTTTGGCTGCATGTTGATTATGCATTTTACCTTCTTCCTCTATGTGAGTACCTTCAGGATCATCCTTGCAGTGCAATGATTGCAGTACCAATTACTTCATCGTCTGAAATCAATTCAAGATTTGAGTGTTGCAGGGGTGAAAGATGCGATGTTCTGATTAAGGGTTTTCCCAGGGAACTTTAAACCCTAGGGCTTGTAAATGCAGCTCTCGCAGAAGTTTCTAAGTTGGCTAATGTCCTTCCATAAAGCTTTCCTGCTGGTAGTTATTGACATTTGTTGCAGTAAGCTTACATCCCCACTCAAAATAGGTTGATTCAAACGTGATGAACTGAACTAGTCCGTAGTAGTAGTAGTTCTAATGACGTAGATCTTCTTGCAATTTCTTTGATTTATCAATAATCTGAAACTCAAAAGGGTGAATTGTTGAGATTTTTGAAACAATAATACACGCATTAGAATAATTGTTGGCAGAACTTCTTACTTGTCAGTAGGGCACTGTTCAAAGCCCACTTTTTTTCTCAAAAGGTTATATGCTCCTGAAAAGTTCTCTATCTTGTTTCCCTCTTTTCTTGTTCTTTTTCTTGTGTTCCTCTTTCTTCTTGATTTCCTTGGTCATCTCCTTCTCTTTTTGGCTTTGTCAAGCTTGCATCATCATTGAGTCTTCCTGCTATTGCTGGTCTTGTGAAAAAGTTCAATATGTTGGTTAGTGTATTGCATGGAAATCCAACCACTGGTGGAAGCTGACCAAGTCAGTGGGGATGCTATGGTGGCTGATCACTACCATGCATGTTATGCATGGTCACTGAACATGCAATTGATTGTTCCTGTTTGAACACAGTTTCTTAGGGCTGGGGTTCCTGTTTTGCTGAAATGTCGTTGCATCTGAAATCTTCATAACTTGAATATTAGGTCCTTCTCAATCAGGTTGGCTTAAATTCATAAGTATGGAGAACTCATCAGTACCGATGAATATATATATATTTCCTTCATCTCCATATCTTTTGGATTCTCTTGAGCTTGACAGCATGATTGCTGGGTCTTCTGGTTACTGTATCTTCTGACTGGAACTCAGTATGTTGGTTAATGTCTGACATTGAGCTTGGGCCAGAGCTAGGAGCTGATGACATTAGTGGTGATGTTATGGTCACTGCTTACTACCATATGTATCGCAGTTGAAGTTCACAGAAACTGCATGTGATTGTTGCTATTTTTCTCATACATAGCCCCCTCAGTTTTTCCTGAATTCTTTGGAATTGGAATCTCTTTTTTTTATTTCTTGCTGATGTAGAGTTGGACTTCAAAATCTCTATAAGCTTATTGTCAGGTTCTCTCTCAACCTTATTCAGGTTGATGTAAATCATAAGTATGGATAAGTTCTCAATTTTATAAATACTTCTTTTCATGAAAAGGTTTATTATGTTCAGAATTTGGTTAAATTGTCATTGTTGTTGTGTGTATGCAATGAGTATTTTGAATTAGGGAAAGCCCTCTGAACAGGCATACAATCAACTACTGTTCTGAGCCATTGTTATCACTGCCTCAAGATAATTTACTGTGACCTCCTTCAGTTGTCATCAGCAAGTAGCATTGTGGTACTTATCTCTTCCAAGAAGGTTTTAGTCAGCTTGTTAACAGTGTGTAATTAACTTGTTGCAGTGAGGCGAGAGCTCAAAGTTATGCAGGTGGTTATGCATCCCCACATTGTCCGCATGTACGAGATAATTGAGACTCACTCAGACATCTATGTGGTTATGGAGTATGTGGAGTCTGGAGACTTGTTTGATTACATTGTCTTGAATGGTCGACTTCCTGAAGAGGAGGCCCGCCACTTCTTTCAGCAGGTATGAACTTACTATTTCTATGCTTCGAACTGTCAAGTCATTGGATCATTAAAATGCACAGGCTAAGAAATTGGCTGAATGGAAAGAGAGCTAAGTAAATCCTTAATATGTTCTGAGGATGTACAAATTCTCCTGCCTCCATGAGAGTGTTTTTTGTGGTTTAAAGCTCTCTCTCTCTGCAGAAGAGAAATTTTTAATTGTTCTCAAGTGTCACAACAATTCTTTTGGCTCAAATAGTGACTTGAGCTATTTGGGTGGAGTGGATGATCAGATTATAGCAGGTGTAGAGTACTGTCACTGCAACAGGGTGGTACATAGGGACTTGAAACCTGAAAATCTGCTGCTTGATGCAAAAAGGAGGAGTGTGAAGATTGCAGATTTTGGTCTGAGCAACATTATGCGTGATGGCCAGTTTCTCAAGACCAGCTGTGGCAGTCCTAATTATGCTGCCCCAGAAGTAACTATGCAGTCCTTTTTTGTACTTATACTGGTCTTCAAAGGAATTCCCACTTCACATTAAAGCAGAATCTGAACTGATGTGTGGATGCTTCAGCTGTTTTGGATATACAGGTTGTGATTTCATAGCTAGAAACAGAAATATTTGCCAATCTGAACCCTAGAGTCCTAACCCTTAAAACAGTATTTGTGCATATATCTCAAATTTACATTGCATTACTAGTAATTAACACATGAGTATGTACTGAAGTTGAAGTTGCATTTGCTAATGCCACATTGCACAGGCCATGTGGATGTGATGCTATTTGTATTTGCAAATTATTTGCTGGATGTATTAAAATTATTGGTTTGAACTGCCCAAATTTCTCATAGTGTGTTGCTTCTAACAACAGGTGATACAAAGAAGATACTATGCAGGGCCTGAAGTTGATGTGTGGAGCTGTGGTGTGATCCTATATGCAATGTTGTGTGGAATCTTACCATTTGATGATGAGAACATATCAAGCCTCTACCAAAAAATCACAGTAATTTCCCTAAATTTGCCTGTGCTTTCCTAATACATAATGCATAATAGATGCAAGACTCATAAGACCAGTTAAGCAATGATTCATTTCTATGTCCTTTTTTTTGAGGGTGAACATGTGAATTTCTCTTGTGTTGGCAGCTCCATAGCTCTGCTATATAGTGTAACTTTGCAGATAGGGAGTTTGTTTTCCATATAACAGTGTATATGGTTGCAGAATCCTGATTGATGCATTGGGTTATGCACCATAAAACTACTGAAAAGAAAAATGTGGAACTTTGGGTTTAGCAAATAAAGCAGTTGATACATTTTCTTCTTCAATGGGATTTGGATCATAGGGTGTTTTCAAATGTTTTGTTAGCTGGTTTTGCTTCCATCCTTGTTTTCTGCTCTTTCAGCAAAGGTCTGTTTTTAAAAACAGGGTTATTTCTAGTCAACACAAGAAAACATTCTGTTCAGAAATATCCTCATCAGAAACTCTCTTGCAACAATTGCTTGCTGAACCCTTGTTGCTTTTGTGTGTTCCTGTGCAGGATGGCATTTACACACTCCCATGCCATCTTTCAATGCAAGCAAGGGACCTCATTACACGCATTCTCAAGACTGACCCACTGCGCCGTATCACCATTCCTGAGATTCGCTGTCACCCTTGGTTTCAAGTACAGCTAGCTCTTTATTTGGCTGTCCCTCCACCTGAATATGCCCAGCAGTTAAAGCAGGTACTATTTCTTCAACTGACATACTTCCCCTCATGACTATAGGGGTGGTGTTCCACTTAGACATGCTCTAGGCTTTTTGTGAACATTTGAGCTCTGCTATTCTTCTGTAGAGCATGCCCTGGAACTCCAAAGTTGTGCAATACCATGCTCTGTTCTTGATTCATTGAGATAAACCCAAAACCCATAGGGAGTTTTCTGTGCTCTTAGAATATCATGATTGTAGCTTTTGTGCTCATCCTTCTGATGTCCTCAAAGGAGGTGGCTTGATGGATCTCAGGTAATCATACCCCACCCAAATTCTCTGCCCTCTCAGAAATTGATGAGCACTTGACCAGATCTGTCATAGCTTGCGCATAGGGGCTTTCTCAGATAACTGTTTAGTTTGAGCTAGTGCAGAAAATGTTATTGCTGAAAGTAAAATTACTGACAATGCTTGAGTACATGTTGTGTTGGAGACTGGTGTTTCATCTCAGATGTCCTGAAATCTCTATATGTACTCACACTTCACTAACTTGCTTGCTGATACAGATTGATGAATATGTTGTATCAAGAGTGGAGAAACTGGGCTTTGATCACAACCACTTAATTGATTGCTTGCACAGGCAGGAAACAACAAAGGTATGTATATTTCTCTCAATCAGTTTCTATATTGTCTTTCATAGTGTTTGAGGGTGACTGCCTACAGAGTCAGGAGTGGAGAGGCCAGAGCATAGTCTCCTTGTTAAATGTTAGCTTTCTTCTAAATGCATGTAAACTGCATTCACCAATTTTTAGTTGTGGAGCAACTACAATTATACTGTCTTGCCAACAGTTCAAATTGCCAAATTCAAGATGCAACTATCTAATTGTGATTCTCTGTGGAGATCCTTGATGCATACTGTTGAGGAATTTCCTCATATCACACTTCAGAAATAGAGCAACTGTCAGAATGGCTTCTTCACAGGGATGCTTAAATGCAAGATTCTGTTATGAATGGGACTGAGGGAGATTCATTGCTCTTAGGTTCCTCTGTCATTGATGTGAGTGGGCATGGTGTCTGGTGGCAGGCAACAGTGACATACTATCTACTGTTGGATGCTCAGCATTCTGAGAACCAGAATGACTACCTGGAGTCTAAATGTGAAGAACTGGTAAGCTCCAGATTTATGTAGAAGATTTGCACCAGAATGTTAAGTTGGATCTGGCACAGATCTTATCTGCTCAATGAACCAATTGTGACACACGCATTGTCTTTAACAAAACCTCCTGTGGTCAATGACTCTTAAGTTATTATGTTGTGGGTTTTTTGTTGAACTGATTATGCTCATTTATCTTGCTCTGAGATGGCAGTTTGCATGCTCTAATCTGGAGCTCTGCAGAATGAAGTCATAGAGAAAATCACTTTCAGTTGGTGTAGTGTCAATTGTAGTGCTGGTCAGTTGTGTAAATCTTTGCATTGCAATAATCATAGCAAACTGTTCTTAATGCCACATGTCCCCCTCCTTCTTGTACATGTATCCTCCCATCTCCCTCTACTAAAGTATATCATGTTGGAGTCCTCATCAGTGTGGGATGAACTTGGACTAGTACGTTGAGAAATATGCACCCGTAACCAGTTTTTGCACAACCTGTTGAGAAACATGTGCAGTGTACTAGAGTGCCACTTTGAGTGAAAAGCAACAAGGGTGGTGGGTTTTCAGGAAGCCACAGCTTGCAGTCATGAGGATCCCACACCAAGTATATCAGCATTGCCCGTGATTGCAAATCATCAACTACAATCATCCACTGACGCTTCTGTGCATGTTATACACTCAGAACAGAAGCAGGAAGGTTGTTCAATTGTGTCCCCAACAAGCATCGCTCCCAGTGGGAATTGGACTGTTGGCCTCCAGGTGCTTAGCTTTACATAGATCTCTTGGCTTTTGAAGCAAGTATTTGCAATGCTTAGTACTGTTCAAATCTCTGACAGAAATGAATTGATGGAAATTATAACTTGCACTCCCTTTTGCAGTCCCAGGCAGATCCCAGTGAAATCATGATGGAGGTCCTGAAGGCTTTACGGGAGTTAGATATTGTTTGGAAGTCAATAGGGGCATATTCTGTCAGATGTCGATGGATTCCACCTCTACCGAACCTAAACAAGAGCTGTAACTGGTCTGCTGGAAACAGCTTTAGTGAGTCACCTATGACCTTGGGGTCATTTCCCTCAAGTGAGATGAGCTTGACAGCAAATGGGATCATGCTGGATGACAGCAAACTGCAAGACCAATTCCTTGTTCGGTTTGAGGCCCAAGTATGTCAGATCAAGTAGCTTCTCTCCTTGCTTCTGTTTTGGCAATCAATTCATTGGACTTCTAAAATGTTTTGCTCATCGGTGCAATTTCTGAGTTGGAGACAACTATTACAGCCCTTGACTTTTCACTGGGGTGATTGCAGCTTTTCAAGACAAGGGAAGGGAAGTATTTGTTGGATCTGCAACAAGTCAGTGGCCCCAATTTTTTGTTTCTTGAGCTCTGTGCTTCCATCCTTGCAGAGGTTGGGGCAGTCTGACATGATGTCTGCAGCCCTCATATGTCTCTCTTTTCAGTATTACCAACCAACCAACTTCTTATTCAACCAACTGGTAAGTTCAGCACTCTCTCAAAGTCTCAACAGATATGGATATGGATGTGTGCATTGTTTAGAACCTTTATTTCAATCGTAAACAAACTCTGATTTACTGCTGTTCGGCATTCTTGGTGCAGAATTTTGGAGGGGAAGAGAATTGGTCTTCCTCAAACTTCCTTCTTGCACACATTGTAAATTTTCCATCACAGCTCACCAGTAGTCTCTCCCCTTACCCTCTTAGCCTCTAGGCTCTTACCCTCAATTGATTCATTATTGCTTTGATTACAAGCAATTTTGTAGTATCCAGAGGATCCAGTATTCAATAGTTTTACCTATAAACTAGTGCCTTTTTTCATTTTTGCAGATTCACCAATTTCCTTTGCTTCCTAAAAGCTTTTTTTTTGTGGGAGAATAGATGGTATGCTTACCATGAAAGATCACTTTGGCTTCACTTCTGTTGCAAGTTCCTTCTATGTTTAGCAAAGTTTCTGTGATGATCATGCCTGAAAAATGTGTAGATCTAATGACCAGAATTTTAGTTCTGTTGAAAATGTGGGCTAGGCAAGTAAATTTTACAGTAAAGATCTCAGCCAATGTACCAATATGGAGGAATGATCTTACAAAATCCTGAATTGGTCTGTCTGCAAGCAATTTGCAGAGGAGATTTCCTGGAGCAGCCAGCTCTCAGACCAGAGTCCAGCTGCAAAAAGATGGGGAGGAAGAAAACACACCAGTGTTTTGTATTGAAACTTTATGATATTAGCTGTCGCTGTGAGTCCCAGCCAACAACAATGTGGTGGAACCTTTCTCATTGCTTCCAGTAACACCAGAGATTAAGGATTCAGATTCATGTAACTGTACATGGGAAAGTAGTTCTAGCAGGTTCTCATATTCTTATCTGTATGGAGATGATGAAGTCAGTCTGGAGCAACCACCATTCATGATGAAGATAATGGTGTGATACTTTGCATGCAAAAGAATTGTCATGTTTGGTTTTGTTTCATGGGGTTGTTCCGGTGTAACCTCATAAATCCACAATGAAGCTTTCTGTGAACGATCATTATACAGTCAACCCTTGATATACTTTGAACTGCCAAATCTGGTTTGGCTTGTTTGTTTTGTTTTGTATCTTGTTAATATGCAATGGAGTTTTCTACAAACCATCTTCATATAAACAAGGCCAATTGGGTTGGTATTCTTTTGTATTTTATAAAATATGTAATGGTTCTTCCTATGAACAATTGTAATAGAATTAAACCCACTCACTCATTGCATTAGAAACTGGTATAGGCATGGTGAAAAGGAAATACATGTATATCAGTAACCTAGTGGAAGAAAGCAGTAGAGAAAAGGCATTGGAGCTATCAAGGCATTCATCTGAATTGGAGGTAATTGTGAACCTACAAATTATTCTGCATCCTTTATATCTTTTTGACAATACAAACAGGAGAATACAATGTTTTACATCTGAAATGTACATTATCAAATGTTGAAAAAAAAGGTCTGTTGCAAATCACACCACAATCTCAGCTACAGTAAAGCTAAATTTAGTAGCAAATATATGCAAACTAATAACACACCCATGCACCCAAGTGATAATTACTCCTCACTTCCTCAACACTGCAAATGACCACCTGTCCTGTATCTGTGCATCTGCACTGCTTTTGTCACTCTTTTTATCATCAGATTTGTTCTACTAAGGGATACTCTGCAAATCACTAGAGACAACAATATCGCCCCACAACTGGTTCTATGAAACCCTTTGATCGAAGCACAAAACAGAGTCAGGGATGTGACTACTCCATGACTTCATGAAAGATGATGACAAACTTGCAGGGGAAACCAGATGCTATGATAGAAGTTGCAAAGAAAATCAATTCTTCTGGGTGGTCAGGGGTCTAATCTCCACCTTAAGAAATAGTGTACAGCTGGTGGAGAAACACAGAACTTTGACATGACAACTCACACTTCTGTATGCATACAATAACCTTTAAAAGAGGGTCCCCCATAAGGGCGATCAGCAGCAGAACTGTATTACCATTTCAAATGCAGGTCAATCCTTTCCGTTTTGGACATAAATTCAGCACAAGCTATAAACATCAAAAGACCTCTGGTTCCATAGAAACATAGCTCATTCATTGAGTTGCTGCTCGTCAGATTCTAGAAATGCAAGGTTGGAGCACATGGTGTCACACCACGCATCGAATGCCTCTGAAAGATTTGGCCAGTTTTGGGTTGGCCAGCTTTTGAGATACTGCACTTGCTCAAGAGGAGGAAGGGTCTTGAGTACTCCATTCAAGGCTTTATCAACATTCTTCTTGGTGGCTTCATAAATACAGAAATCGATTGTTACCAGCTCTGGTAGCCATGCTTCAACCAGAGCGAGGCGCACAGAATTTTCCAACCAGATTTCTCCTTTGGCCACTATGTCCAGATAGCGAACAAGCACATTGCAGGTGTCTTGGACAAAGTTGAGACCAGAGTATGCATATTCTGTGCTTACAAGAGGCCAGATACCAAACAGCATTTGAGAGAAGGATCTGTCAACAAAGATTGTCCGAGCTGCTAACTCAGCAATTCCAAAATCAACAAGGGAGTTCAATAGCCAGAACAAACCTTTGCCTGCAATAGAGAATTCCTCATCTTTGTACATATGTGGGATCCTGCAATGTTGCCTGAAATCATCAACAGCTCGCTGTAGAGCATCATACATGACAGCTTTCACAACAGTTGCAACCGACTTCGACACTACAAGTCCCCTCATTGACACCTTCAGTAACCTCTCAAAAGCAGCTCTGTTCTCCAGCACCTTGGTCTCAAGCATCTGATCCTGTGGATTCAACTGCATGCTCTTCATCAGTAGAGTCTCCAGTACTTTTTTCAGTGCATCCAGAGAGCTGTCTCTTGCAAGGTTCCCAAAAGTCCCAAGCCGGGCAGCCAAGTCAGGTGAAGGAGCAATCTGGAATGCCAAGACGGCACATCGGATAGCAGACAGATCCTCTGGGCTCCAGGGCATCAATGCCAGGTACCGCATGCAGTTATCCACACAGTCCTGGAAAACAAGCTGTGCTGCTACAGGCATGACTTCTATAGCATGTGCCACATTCTCAAAGGAGGAAGGAGAGACTTCCTGGGCGTAGAGCAGCTGCATACAGC
>Ga0209611_10008259_pt1 | contig 16363 bp, 9 predicted proteins | sample S1TSphgellanicum_3_FD_187693 | JGI IMG/M metagenome (GOLD analysis project Ga0209611, IMG submission 187693) | Host-associated microbial communities from peat moss isolated from Minnesota, USA - S1T2_Fc - Sphagnum magellanicum MG (SPAdes) (version 2) | ecosystem: Host-associated > Plants > Peat...
AAAAAAAAAAAAAAGAAAAAAAGACACAAACAAACAAAGAAAATAAATAAATAAATACAAGGAAATCAAATAAACACATGAAGATGACTTCTGAAATTAAAAAAGTTGATAAGAACATTGACTACCACTATTGCATGCAATTGCACATGGATAGCCATGCTCCCCTCCCCCATATAAAAAGATTGAGTATGTTTGCCTTGTAATCGTTACAAACAAAAAAAAAAACTACTCAAACAAACTCTAGTCACATGTTTGCCATAATGCCCCATCACAACCCCCACCCACCAGCCAAAAAAGAAAAAAAAGAACTAAACTTGTTTGTCTTGCTCCCATTGCACAAAAGGGAAAACCTTTTTCGTACTCACAAAAGAAAAGACAAGGGGTGTGTCACACTGTGGCCTTGCCATTTACATTAAAAAGCATCTTAAGGCAAAAGAAGAATTAGGGAAACTCAAATATTTCAGCATGCAAAAATATAATCTTCAAAAAATCCTCTAAAAAGAACCAAAAATCCTTCAAGATATTATAACTCTATAATAACTAATCTCCAGTTTCAACACAAGCCAAAATATAATCTTCAAAAAATCCTCTAAAAGAAACCAAAATCCTTCAAGATATTATAACTCTATAATAACTAATCTCAAGTTTCAACACAAGCCAAAATATAATCTTCAAAAAATCCTCTAAAAGAAACCAAAATCCTTCAAGATATTATTATAACTCTATAATAACTAATCTCAGGTTTCAACACAAGCCAAAATATCATCTTTCAAAAACCCTCATATAAAAATAGACCTATTATCTAGGTGCCAAAACCCCTTAAGCTACTATACTCTCTAATGAATCTAAACACAATATCTTTGCCTTGGTAGGCAACGCCAATAAAGAAAAATTAAAATTGGGCCTTTTGAACTCGTATTGAGTTCACTCATTGAGTAACAATTTTGTGTTTTTATTTTTCCTGTACTTTGTTCAACACCATACAATATCTTTGCCTTGGTAGGCAACGCCAATAAAGAAAATTTAAAATTGGGCCTTTTGAACTCGTATTGAGTTCACTCATTGAGTAACAATTTTTTGTTTTTATTTTTCCTGCACTTTGTTCAACACCATTGTTGGCAGGAACAGAAAGAAACTATGGGACATGGAACAGATTAGCTCGGACCTTAAACAACTCCCTTTCTGCAGTTCGCAAATGTCAGTGCGGCGGGCCAGAGTGAACCAACACCCACTAACACACTCGGTTGGATGGATATCACGTGGAAGCCTATGAAGGTTGCAAATGGCAATGCAATGGGCCAAAGTGACCAACACCCACCAACAACTCCACAGTGTACCAGCACCCTCCAGCACACCATGAAGGATGGATGGTAAAGTCATAGTTATGGTAAGTCATAACTTCATAGTTTGATTTTGCTTGTTTTGGGGGGGAGGGTGGGGGAGAGAGGGGGGAGAGGAGAATTTTTTTTTAAAATTTTTGGGGGAGTGGGGGAAGGGTGGGCCTTTTTTTTTTGTCTTTTGTTGAGGGGGGGGGAGGAGGAGGAGGAGGATTTTTCTTTTTTCTCTCTTTTTTTGGGTTTAGGTTTGGGTGAAGGGTGGGGTTTGGTGTGCCCCTTTTGACAAAGAAGTCCCAATTGTTAATCACAAGTGCGATCGACAATCTTTTCAGGTTCGGCATTGATTTGTCGAATAATTAATTTAATTTTCAATTCTTAATTTGGTGGTTAAAATTTAAATTCTGAAAATTTTCGCACTCTGTATTAAATTTATTATAACCAAATGTTTATAGAAGAGAGGTTTGGTGCTTTTGTGGTTAAGTGGTCAGTAAGTTACTTCTGAAAGCTATTTGGAAAGGTTCTGGGACCAAACTTTGGTGGTTGGTTGCATGAAATTTTTAATTTTTTTGTCATAACTAACTATTAATATCCAAAAAAATGGACAAATTAAAAAATAATTTAATTTATGCCGAACTTGAAAAGGTACTATAATACCTATGAAAACCCCTTCACAAAAATGGGCAAAACAATGTAGAACCCACAACAATGTTTTATGACTTTTTTTATGTGTCCAAGGTTCAAGCATGATTGAATGTAAGATTATTTACATCACTTTTGTATTGATGTCAAATTGATCATCATCCAACTTGAAAACCCGTGCAATTTAGAAAACTATAATTAATTAATTAATTAATGATACAACACTAAGAATGCTACTAAATGCTAGGAAACCCCTAGTTGAGCACTTGCTTATAAATATTTTTAATTTTATTACAGTTCAATGAAATTTGAACCACATGTGCCTACTTACATATGTCCACCATGAAATTTAGAGAACTGAAAAGAAATATAAAAATTATACAAGTTCAAAAATTCATCACAAAATGCTAGGAAGCCTTTAGTTGAACCATTGCTCATAAACATTTCTGATTTTATTCCAATTTGGTGAAGATTGAGCCACAAGTAACCATCAACATATGTCCACATGTGCAATTTAGAGAACTAGAAAAAAAAATAGAATTGTAAAACTTTGAAAATTCGTCACAAATGCTACAAAAGTTTAAAAACCCATAGTTGAACACATTCATATCATTTTTTTTAATGATTGGATTAATTTCCATTGAGCGGCATGACCTTTAGAAAGAATGGTATATAAACCAAATATTATTCAAGTGTTGAATCTAAGAGCCACCCAACCATTGTATTGGTCCCCACCCCACCCAACCCCCCACCCTAGGAACTTAACTTTTAATCTACGTACAAGATCTATGTGGAATGTTATTTCACAAAGCAAACGCCAAAACAAATTGTAACATCATCACAAGTAGGATAAAATCAATTCACCTGCTTTTTGCACATCACACACAACTTTCTTCTCTTTTATGTTCCTATCCATTGCATAGCATAATGCAACCTTTCAACATTGGGTGCAAAAGCCCTTATCATTATCGATGCTTTTAGAATAGAACATGTGCCTTTTCTTTTGAGAGCCCTAGCCAAAGCCAAGAAAAACTTCAAAATGTGACATTTTTATGACGACTTGCCAAGTCAAATCATATGCACCTTGTACGTAATGTATGAGTTCACAATAGAGGTATCAATGATCTGGAACATGATTCAATGCCACCATTTGTGATCCCTCCTTTGTAAAATATAGTATCCACAAGGTTGATCTTGGACATCAACTCCACACATGCACTCCAGGTAATGTACCAACATTGGGTTAATAAAGATTTTTACTGAACCAATTACATGCCACCATGTGGCAAAAGTGGCACCTATAGGGTCAATTGGATTGAAACAATGGACAAAATGGAAACTAGTTTGTTGTCAAACCAAGAAATTACAAGTTTATTTGAAACATGCATGTGATACTACAATTGTCCTCTTGATCCTCTCTTTGGATCAACAATTAAAGTACTAGATGATCCCTTATAATCAATCTTATTAGTCCTTGTTGTGTGCACCCCAACCTTCAAAAGGTATCTAAACAATCTAAGGTTAAACAAAAAGTTATCAAATGTGACAATGTAATTATTGTTCTTATACCTATCCATCAACATGCATACAATCTTGTATCCAATTGCATGCTCAACATCTTCATGACATGTACCATAATACAATTCCATTTTGTACACAAACTTAGACTTGACATTTACCAAGCACCAAATCTTTATTCCATACTCTCAAGGTTTAGCTTTCATGTATTGTCAAATGGGTGAATATTTCCCAATATACTTGACCATCATTCCATCCACACACAAATTTTATTCTACATTGCAAAATTGCCCACACAATTCATTGCAAACTTCAACTAGCCACCTAGTCTTTGCAATTTTGTCATAAGTAGGATCATCCATATATGTTATGACTAGCTTGTTATCAACTAATCGATGCATCTAAGAATGTCTTCAAATCTAGTCCTAATCATACAATCAACAATCACAAGGGTGCAAAATAGATCAACAGATTTAAGAAGTGAAACCTAGTGTGGGGTACCTTTTTGGTGGCCATGAAAATCAAAACTCAATTGAAAATCTTCAATTTAAGCATAATAAGCCATAACCAATTCACCCTTCTCTTTATGCCTATTACTTCCAACTCTTGGGTGACATAAATGTTGGTCATGACACATAGCCTTTTCAAGATATTAATGGGCCAAAACAAAAGGAAATAACCAATGGTGACTCACATTGAGATAAAAAGGTGTTTAACTATTGCTCCCCACCTTTTGAAACAACTAGTGGAATTTGAATGTTGGAAAAATTCCACATGTTATTTACAAACAATTCTTCATATGGCAAACCCTCCATGGCTTGCACAATAAAACACTCAAGACCCAATTCTTGGGTAGGAAGTTGGAAATCCAAATATCACTTTCTAGTATTAGGAAACAACCACATACTATCTAACCTAGCGTTTGATTCAAGAATTCTTGAAAAGGCATCAAGGATATACTCAAAATCCTCAAGTTTCATCAAACCTATAGGATAAATCATGAGATGGAAACACATGTTTATAACACCAAACTTGAACTTTTGGAACATAAAATGAAATGTCATCTTCATCTACATATCTAACCACAAGTTTTACATAATCGAATGATCCCCATGGACCAAATAAAAAAATTGTAAGCACATCCACACCTTCATGTGGGTCATAAAACTTTGAAACTATGGTTCCCCAAAACTCAATTAGATTACTACTTTAAATGAATCATCAATGTATAATGTTGGTAGTTTATGACAAAGAATAATCATTACTTTTCGACCCTAAATCAAACATTGGAACATGAAGTGTCTCACATTTATCATTATGCAATGTTCGTTATTTGTGTCAAAATGGCACATAGTTGTTCCAAAATTCATCAAACCCAACTTGTTCAATAAGGTCTAGGTCTCTAATTGCAACCACATTCAAAGCAACTCACACATTGTCTAGCTCATTTTTGGTGTAATAGAATCATCAATGCAAATCAAGTACTTGCAATAGGGTTTATGGATGAAATGTTAATGATGCCTTCTTGTACATATTGATAAGGGATTGGAAATAATGGTGGTAAAATCCTTAAAAAACTTCCTAGGAGCACCACATCACCATAAAAAATTGATGGCACATTTATGCACCATGAATACCAAAAACGAAATTGAAAAAACAAATGAAAAACATGTAGTGCAAATTTGGAAAAATTTGACCAAAACTTGGAAAAGTTCACCAAATTCTCTAAACCACAAATTTTGGATTTTTGGAATTTTTTTTTCATTACAATTTTTTTTTAAAAAGGAATTTTTTTGGATAAATTCATCAAACTCCTACAACCACAAAAATTGGGGGAAAAACTTGAGAAGTTTTTTTTAAATTACAAATTCAGAAAAAAAAATGGAAACAAATTGAATAAAACTTGTTAAACTTTTGAACTAACAAAACCAGAAAAAATAAATTGGGAAGTTTATTTTTCATTGCAAATTTTTAAAAAGACTATAAACTGGATAAATTCACCAAACTTTTAAAACCACAAATTGAAATTTTTTTGAGGGGAAGTTTTGTTTTTATTGAAATTAAAGAAAAGATTGAAATTTGGATAAATTTGCCAAACTTTTGAAACCACAAAACTAGAAAAAAAAATTGGAAAGTTTATTTTTTTACTATAACTTCAAAATAAATGTTTGAAAATTTCAACAAACTTTTGAAACAATGAAATTGGAATGAATTGGAAAAATCCATTTTTTAATGAAAATTTAGAAAGAAGTGACAAAAACTTGGAAAGTTTTGCAAAACTATTCAATTTACAAAACTAGAAAAATTGAGAAGTTTCTTTTTACTTTTGATTTGAGACAAAATTATTGAAATTTGAAAAAATGTGTCAAAATCTTGAAACCAAAAAACTAGAAAGAATTGGAAATTTTCATTTTTATATCGTGAGTTTAAAAATAATTAATAAAAAAATTGGAAATTTTCACCAATTTTTCAAAACCACATAAAATTGGAAAGAATTGGAAAATGCTTCAGGGGGAGTGTAGTTTTTTAGGTGTGGAATTTCTCCACTTAGCAACAAGAAAATGGCAATGCCAATACCAAGGATATTTTTGGAAAAACTGCCACAAAGTTGCCAAAGTTTTGTAGGAAAAAAAGACTAAATTTGTAATATTTACATATCAAATTTTAACAAGTCAACAACATGCACATGAATCCTAAGTTTTTCCAACTACCTATCTAACCTACATCCATATTTTATTAAGTCTTCTTATGGAAGATCTCCAACCCACCTACCTTTGAAATTTGGAAAAAAAACCTTTGGGTTCCCACACTATCACCTAACAACCTAACAATGGTTGTGGGTTTGGCTACAACACCACGAAGGTTCATTAAAGTATTTTTCTCTTGAGAACAAAAATGGGCATGAGAGTGGCTACCATCAATGCTCTTATGCAAGGGAAATTGATGGGAAGGGGGGTGGAATCATCATTGACATGCTCAATGTTCTCTTGCATGACATCACCAAAAACTTCAAGCATTGAGGTTTTTTCCTCTTTTTGTTTGGAAGTTTCACAATTGAAGGGAACCCACCATCACCAAACAACTTTATTGTATTAGAGTGAAATTTTATTGTAGCAATGTGTGCTTTAAAATCACATTTATGTTTCTTTCTTTTTGTTCTTTCATTCACACTACCATTGCTACTCAAGTTTTGCAAGTTTCTCATGGATGTGGCATCATGAAGTACTAACTTGGGAGAGGTTGGTGGTCATGTGGATTGCAACAAACAATGCAATGGATTGAAATTGCTTCAACATAATTACCATTGCCATTAAGTCTTGTGCATGAAAGAAAAGATGGGTCCATGGGGGAGTCATTCAAAACATGCAAGGTGTTCAATTGCATTACAAAATAATTAGTCAAAAAATATGGGAGGACAAGGGGGCATTAATGTGTGTTACAAAAGTCAATGAAAAAAATCCAAGAATTGGATTTTCATCCACGCTAGCATTGTGTACATTTGAATTTTTATTTTGTTGAAAAAAATCATGCATATGGAAGGTGGCATCACTATCAATTCATTAATGTTGTATAGGATGTCATGTCTATCTTTTCAAGCATTGCAAAGAACACCCTTCAAAAATTCGCATCGCTTTCTTACAATGCATAAGGAAGGTGTCTTGCTTTAAATTTTTTTGTTGCAAAATTTTCAAGTAGGAGGTGTTGCAACTTCTCTAATGAACTTGTTTGGCCACCACTCTTCTTGAAGAATGTGGTCAAGTTCACTAGAAAAGTTTCCATCTTTTCCTTTGTGTCTTCTATCCTACCATTCCAACAACCATGCAACATATTTTTTTAATAGAAATTAAAAATTTATTGGTTGTGAATTTTTTGGCCAAATTTTTTCACACAAATATGTGCAATGTACTAGGTAGGAGCCAATGGGATTACTTTATAAAAGGATTGTGAGTCCTTTTTAGACTTTTTCACTATTTCATATGAAATAATTTTTGAATGAAATCTTTTGCAAGTTGTTAAAAATAAATATAGTTGCCCCAATTGATCACATCTTTTGTGTTAACATTGTTGAATAAATATGAATTTTTCAAAGTGTGTAAATTTTGTTAGATTCTGCATTTCAACTTGAAAGTTTATCATAATTTTAAATCATACCAAAATATGCTAACTACTTTAAGTTTTTTTTTTGTATATCATAAACTACAACTTTGTTTTGTGTGTCATGCACATTACACCCCATTTACATGTGATAAAGGATTCTTAAAACTTTGAAAAATACTTTGAATTTTTAAAAATGTAAAATTCCATATCTTTTAAATTGTGAATGTTTTTTGAACTTGGGTAGAAGGTTGCTATCATCTAAATTTTTTACCATCAAAATTGTGTTATTACAATAGTCCTTTACTTAGTCCTTTGTAAAACTAACCACATTTAATGCAAGAACTATTCAAATTCAAACGTCCTTTAAAAAACCCAAAACCTAAAATTTAATTTAATGAATTTTTAATTTGTATTCCTCAACTTTCATATTAGTCATTTAACACAACTTGGAATCATTAACATAATTTTAAAATGTCAAAAAAAAATTGTAAAAAAAAATCATAATTTTCATCACTGTTTGACATGGTTTTTGGTTTTTTTGTTTGTACTCACACCCGATTCCTCATCATTAACAAACACTATAATGTGTTGCACTATTTGTTAGTGTCGGTCCTCTCTAAGTCAACATTCCAATTTTGTGAGGAGCATTATGATTTGTTAGCATTAGAATTTTTTGCATGGATTTTAAAACCTATGAAATGTTTGCAAAATTTATTAGTTCACTTAAAAAGTTATTGTCATCTATTCTTGGCAATGCCTTCACAACATTGGAGCCTAAAAACTTAATGAACAACAATAGTCAATTGCACACATGAGGTCATTCCACAAGCATGGCAATTCAACACATTGTGCATCGTCTTTTCAGTCTAAGAATAAAGGCTAAATGTAGTTAGGTGAATGCATACCAAATTGGTCCATTGTGATGTTTAAAAGTTAAAACAATCCCATTTTTGTATAATGTGCATTGGTAAGCAATTTTAAAATACCCAAATTCTTAAAGGTTAGTTTTTTTTCTCCACCCCCTCACATGCCTTTTAAATCCAACTAATTTAATATTTCAATTTGAACACATGTGGCCTTGATTTTAAAATCCTTGTTTAATTGTATAAAAAATCCTCTTTTGAGACTATAGGATCCTTGTTGGAACATGCATTAGAACCCTCATTTGAGGATTTTGAAAGATTACACCCACCATTCAAAAAGCCCTTAAGATATTTCTTTCAAAATTTCATAACTAATTGGAGTGAAATCCAAAATTTAATTTCAACTTGGATTGAAGTTCAAATTGTCTTATCTTTAAAGAAAAACAAGTGGAAAAGAAAATTGAAATTGAATTTATTCACAATATTTTCTTTAATGTTTTCGTGTGTTAATACCTTAATCTACTTACTTATTAATTACATACTACATATTGACTACCAAACTATTGTGTATTAATTACCAACCTACATACTTGAAACAACTTATTTCCACATGCCATCCTTCTACCCATTGATGTGGCCCCACTTAGATGGGCACACCTACATACTAATGAATACCTCTTATAAACTAATAACAGATCAAACCTACCAATGCAAAAAAAGCCAATGTTTTAATCACACCATGCATATATAATAAGAAACTTGTTGTCCTTCATTTGGGTACTCTAATCTATCATGGTTAGAACATTTGAAATATCCTTTCATTTTTTGGAAAATTTGATCTACCACACCATGGTCATTTGAATTACTTTCATTAAAAAAAAAATCATTTAAAAAAACATTGATTACATTCCCACCATTTGATATATAAATTTTTCTTCCTTTTTTTAAAAAATTTATTTAAACAAATGTTCATTATTTGCTGTGAATTTTTATCCTTTTTCTTCTTCTTTTTCTTTTCTTACTTTGAAAAAAACATTATGTCACATTGCTTGGCTTGCAACTACTAATAACAAGTTTTTAAAAAAGAAAAAAAAAATAGAGAGGCTCCTGAAACATGGTAAGAAAATGCACACAACTTTTGTAGTTGGTACCATGGCCTGTTTATCACCTAACCTTTTACACATTAAAAAGGTAAACACTAAATACATTTAGTGTCATAATATTAATGTTGGAGGTGATTTGTGAAAGGTGTCCCTTTGATCCAAACATTTTCAAAGACAAGGTATATTTCTTTAACTAGGTGTCATTTTTACACCAAAGTTCCTTGAACTACCTTTGTTCATGGATCCAAGACTAGTGGAAGATAAGATTTGATGTAAGTTGGTATTGTAATTGGGTCTTTTATATAACCACCCAAACCCTCAACACAACATGTTGCTTGTGTGCTAGGTGTTGTCTAATGATATATTCCTTCCCAATTTTCCAATTTCCTTAAAATCTGCACATGAGAAACATAGGTGGGGTAGACCAAGATCTCCTATCCAAGGAGTTAATGTCTATTGTTGGTTCAAAATCAATTTCTTTGGATTGCTAGGATCAAAGGTTGATGGATGTTTCTATCTAAGTTGAATTCCTCGCAATAAATGTTTTAAAATAATAAGAAAATATTATGAGGGTAAACATAAATGAGAGTAAGATGACAATGGTCATCATCATTTTACTCCCATTGTAAAATACCAAAAGAAAACAACAAGAAGATGATAGTGGTGGTCATTATCTTGTTCAAGTTTACAAAAAAACAAATAGAACAAAATGATGACAATGTTGGCTATCATCTTGCTAAATTGTTTTTAAAAAAAATTCAAGCAAGAGGATGGTTTCTTTTTTTTACTCAATTATTTTAAAATCAAACAAGGCAATGGTTGTCATTGTCTTGCTCAAGTTTTAAAAATAAGAAAAGAAAAACAAGATAGTAACAACCATTGTTATCATTGTCTTACTTCAGGTTTTAAAAAACCAAAGAACATGATGACAATGATGGAGACTTGAAACCAAAACGAAAAAACATCAAGATGATGATGACAACATGAATACCAAATAATGAGAAGAAAAAAAGAAGGAAGGAAATACTTACCTTAAAAAGCTTGGTGGTGATGGTAGAAGAGCTCCACAAATTTGGGGTTGAGGATAACAATGGAAGGAAAGGGAGGTAGGTGAGAGGGAAGAGAGGAGGTGCAAGGAGGAGGAAGGTAGGCAAACAAGTAGGAGGTAGGTTGGTAGGAGGGTGGACTAACTTGGTGGGAAAGTTGGGTTTCATCCATTTGAGTTCAAAATGGAGGCAAATGGGATGGTGTGCTCATGGGTGTTAGGTCACCTTGGCTAACGTTAATTATTACAAAATTTTACACCATATGTAGTTCATGTTTTGCAATATTACAACCCTAAACATATATTGTTGTTTTTTGACATTTTTGTTCTTCCCTAATTCATTTTTGCACATTTTCAATTGTTGCATGTTGCATGAACCTCATACATTTTTGTGTGTCTCGTAACCTTCAAACTTGGCAATCCTATGCAACGAATTATGTTTGATAACCTATGCAATTTGTTTGGTTACCTAGTCCATATCACATTTTCTAGAATGGCCATGTATAATATATGTTTATAAAAGTTTAAGTATTGGTTACCCTTAGGATTAATTGGGTAGTTATCTTGCTACAACCTTCAATTATGTGAAGGGTGTTTGATACAATATATATTAGAGGTTACAACTTGTTACTTACATCTTTAGCTATGTTGAATTACTAACCTACCTAATTCTAAGAGGTTGATAAAACCAACTAGACTTTAACACAATTGCATTGTTGAAATCAATACAACAATTCCATGTCAACAAACTTATTGAATGTTTCAAACTATGGAAAATTGAACATTATGGGAGTTTAGGAAAATGTGTAGTTCAACCTATAACCTAAATTGCTTAACAAAGGGTTAATTTAAAGTTAGACTTTGAAGCCTTAGGACAAATTGAATAAAAATTGTGAATTATGAAATTACAAACTTAGAGCATCTTCATCAACAAGAAATAATGGTGTGTACAAAGTGTTATCAATGAAGTACAACCTTTAAATAATGTGAACTTGAGTTTGAACTTTGAACCTATTAATTAATCAATTGTAATGGTTCATAAAAACAATTGAATACGTTTAATGGGCTAATTTGAATAATTAAATTTAAATATTAATATATTTTCATTTGCTCTTTGAATCCTAAAATAACAAAACAAAATTCCATGATCATATAAATTTTTCATGAAATTATTTCCACTTCCATTAATTTTAGAACATGTCATGGAACCATTTAAATCCAAATATGTGTTGATGTCGCATGAAAGGACAAAAACATTTAATTTTCATGTGCAACGATTGAAAGATGACAATATGAGAACACAAATACAAAAAGGGTTAAGGTGTGAAATTGTCAAGTTAAAAAACCATATATTAAATTATGCAAAAATCCTCCTATACTAGCTCCAATATCTCATTATGTACTAGAATATTTTATATATGTAGGGGGTGGAAATATAGTCAAGAGTTAGCACTCTATGGTGGATGTGATAAAATGTTGGGTTTTAGGTCCATATGGGGGGGCCATGGGTGGAGGAGATGCTCTACCTTAAGCTTAATAAGCAAGTAATCTAGAAAGTGTGCAACTTGGTAGGTAATAAAGTGTTGGGGCGTTTCGTGTACGAAACCGAATATCTTTTCTTTGCTTGTAAACTACTCTTTGGATGGGACCCAGGCATTTATGGGACCCCCTCCCCCTTGGTCAGCTTGATACACATGAGATGCTTCTAGATCCTTCCAATACAATTAAAATGTATTTAAAATAAAAGACTTGTTTTTCAAAGTTTCATTAGAATTCATTTCAAAGAAAACCCTAAACCCTCTTTTTTTACAAAGTTAGGGTTCTCTTGAGAAGGACTTGGGTTTGAGACAATTCTTCTTCGGTTACCAAATTTGGACGTCATTCATGCATGAGGATAGGCTCATCTATGATGAGATTGGTTCATCCATCTATAAAAGACAATGGACAATACGACTTTTGCAGCTTCAAGTTTGGATGTCATTCATGCATGAGGATAGGCTCATCTATGATGAGATTGGTTCATCCATCTATAAAAGACAATGGACAATATGACTTTTGCAGCTTCAAGAATGCTCGAGGAAGTCACTCCCTGTATTTTTAAATTTTTTTTTGAAACACTTGAAATTAAAAGGTATTTGTAAAATTTGGTATGAAATAATGAAATGAAAAAACTGTTTTTTTTTTTTCAAAAATTGAGAATATTTGAAATACATTTTCATAATGAGGAACTCTATTTATAACTTAGGTATATTATTATTTTTTAACTTCCAAAATGAATTAGTTTCACCTTATAAGTTTTTGCAGGCCGTTTGAAATAAAAATGTAAGTGGCTTCCTTTGGTGTGCATAAAGGAAATGATATTTGGATTTCAAACTATGGTTGCTCCGCATCTTAAAAAGCGTCCTGTTTTTTCAATTTTGTGTGGTAGATGGATGGCACAATCATCCCCAAGAGGAATGAGCCAAATTTGGCCACAAGTTAGACACGGAATGTAAATTTTTTTTAAAATCATGCTTTGTTTTGGTGACCTCAAGGAATTTACCATCTAAATATTATAATTACTTGAGACTTTTTTTTTTCCCCTCAAAACATGATGACTTTAGTGGTTTTTTTAATAAAAAAATTATTATTATTTATTATTTATTATTTTACTTATTTTTGTGTCACGTCACCAGGGTGCAAAATTTTGCCATACAAAAAAACATTGATTCGAAAGAAGCCGAAATTTCGGATGCAATTTTTTTAGTTTTGGATGCTTATGCACCCGCCACACCACGTGGTATTTTATTATTCTACGAAAATTATGTGAACTTTCATCCGTACACAAGATGATGTGTCCCCCCCCCTTTCCCCTTTTTGGGGAGGGGATATGAATACCTTACCTTAGGATCGGTTTCATCATTAAAAAAATGTCAAAATAGTGAAATGAACTTTTGTGAAAATATGAAGGCGAGGTGTTGAAACCCATCATAATTATCACAAGCTACCCATCTGAAAAAATTCACTCCTCTATGACAATATCACAAGAGATCATGAAATAATAATATAATTTCATATTTATAAAAATTATTTTTTTGAAAAAAAATTATTTTGTGATTTTTAATTTAATTCATTTTTATTTATTTTTTGTTTTGTCAATGTGCAAGCTGACCCTTGGCTAGGGTAACTGAAAAAAAAAACCTCCCTCATACCTCTCCATTTGATAGAAAAATAAAGAACTTATGTATAAAGTATAAAGGGCACATAGCTTTTTTTATTAAATGTTTGTTTCTTTTTCTCTTTTTTTTGGGGGGGAAATGACCAAAATATGCATGCAAGGAATATTGCTTATTTTACTCTTTTTTATTAAAAAAAATTCTAGTAATTGGGATTGTTTTTGGCCTATAACCTTCCTTCGCTTTGATTTGAAACTTGTGTTGTTGTTGTTTTTTTTTCCTTTTTTCTGATTATATTGGGTAGCAATTTTAATTTTTAATTTCAATTTCATAAAAGAAAAGATTCAAAGCTGGCCCAAAGAGACCTTAAAATTATGGTTCTGTGCCCAAATTTTTTAAAAAGAAAATTTGCCTCATTGCCAAAATTTCTGACCCCAAAAAAGAGGGAAATAGAGAAAATAGAACACAATTTCAATTTTGAAGAAGAAAAAAGAAGCAAGGCGAAATTTCATCGGCAAAAAGAAAGAAAAAGGATGGATGAAGAAGGGAATGGATGAACTAATGTAAGTATAAAATTACCTATGGTTTACTTAGGTGAAAAGAGGGAAAGAAGGGGAAATTTATTTAACATTCTGAAGGAGAAAAAGAAAAAGCAAACATTGAAGTTTCATAGGCAAAAAGAAACAAAAGGATGGATGAAAGAAGGCAGTGTGGATGAACTATGGCAAGCAAGAAAATACATATTATTCCCTTTGATGAAAAGAGGGGAAAAAAAAAGGAGAAGAAACAACAAAATTAAAAATTTTGAAGAATGGAAAAGAAAAAAGAAAAAAGAAAAAACAAACATTGAAGTTTCATTGGCAAAAAGAAAGAAAAGGATGGATAAAGAAGGCACTATGGATGAACTATGGCAAGCAAGAAATTACATAATTATTCCCTTGGGTGAAAAGAGGGGGGAAAAAAAAGGAGAAAAAATAACAAAATTAAAATTCTGAAGGAGGAAAATAAAATAAAATAAAATAAAATGCAAACATTGAAGTTTGATTGGCAAAAAGAAAGAAAGAAAGAAATAAAGAAAAGGATGGATGAAAAAAGAAGGTAGTGTGGATGAACTATGGTAAGTATGAAATTACCTATTATTAACTACGGGTGAAAAGTGGGGGGTAAGCTAGAAGCGGAAGTTGCCACGGTAGAAACCGTTTTGTCGCACATAAATTGAGTCTCAGAGAAGTTACTTTCTCGCATTCTCTCTTTCTCTCTGTCTCTCTCTCTCTTTGTTCTTCTCTCTCGCTCTGGTGCCCTTCTCTCTCCTCTTGTCCGCTTTCTCGCCGTCTCCTTTCTTGCATCCACTCTGCAGTTTCCGCTTCTCTTTCGCCGATTTTGCTGCACTTCGGTGCCCTTATATACTACCCTCTTCTTCCTCAGAAGGCCGTTGTGAAAATCCAATTTGTTGATTTTGTAATTGTGTATGTCTCTCTCTCTCTTTCATCAGTAATTGGGTGTTGCCTGGCTTAGTTTGGAAGGTGTTGGGGCTTTGTTTTTGGCCTCTGTGTGTGTGTGAGATCAGAGGAGCTTTGTTTGCTGGGAAGATCTGGCAAAGGAGATACAGTTGGAGCAAGAAGAAGCGCTGGAGCAGATCAGCAACGAGCGAGTGGTGCGAACGCTGTACTCAGCGCTAGCAGAAGGGGATGCAGCGAGTGTACAGGCCTTAGTCGCAGAGGATCTGGAGTGGTGGTTTCATGGCCCACCAACCCAGCAGCATATGATGCGTTTGCTCACCGGTGTTACATCCTGTGACACCTTTGCGTTTGAGCCCATCAGTGTCCGCGGCATTGCTAACAAGGTTTTCGTGGAAGGAAAAGGCTCTTCTTCTACGCCGGGGCTGTTCTGGGTGCATATATGGACGGTTAAGGAGAATCGAATCACACAACTGCGTGAGTATTTCAACACCGCTATTCTTGTCACCGATCTGAAACCGGCCGTGGCGAAGCAGCCATCGCCTTCGCAGCATCATCCGATCCAGCATGTAATTCCTCCCAAAAACCCTTGTGTCACTCTGTGGCAGAGCCAGTTGTGGAAATCTAAGGAAGGCCTGTCCAAGCCCGGCCTCATCTTGACAATCTAGGGCTAATTGGAGATCTGCAAAAGCTCCCAAGACTAGCCATACACCAGGTTTCTTGCAAACCCTAGTCGGAGACCATGTAGATCCTCATGCTCCTCAAGGGTTAGTCACCTGGTAGGGTGACTTGCTTCTTCGGAACCCTAAATCCTTTGTCAAGTTCTGTGAGTACTTATTACTTGCCGTTGTCTCTGTTTTTGTTGTTGTGCTCTATTTATATCTATAGCAAGCTTGCAGATGTTGTTACTGCTAGTAATACTAGGTGGCAGTGGCAGTTTATGAGGTTATTGTTGTGCAAGGTTTATTTGTTTGTTTGGTAGAAGAGGAAGCATTAAGTAAGTAATCAGCAGCAGCAGCAGCAGCTATTGTGGCTTCCACAATGTTATTGGTGTTGGTTTATGTGTATGTGGTTGTACCTACTTCTGCATTTAAATATCAGATGTGGCAAGAATTTTGTGAACGATTCGTGCATTTGGTTTTGTGTGT
>Ga0209611_10008261_pt1 | contig 16361 bp, 14 predicted proteins | sample S1TSphgellanicum_3_FD_187693 | JGI IMG/M metagenome (GOLD analysis project Ga0209611, IMG submission 187693) | Host-associated microbial communities from peat moss isolated from Minnesota, USA - S1T2_Fc - Sphagnum magellanicum MG (SPAdes) (version 2) | ecosystem: Host-associated > Plants > Peat...
AGGATGGGAACCATTTTCTTTCAACTTTTTTGCTTTGGTTTTTACAACAATTTGTTCTAGTGTTCCTACTTTTGTGGGATTAGATGCATCCAACATTTCAGTGTCACGTGCTTACTTTGAATCTTGGAGAAGGGGGGCAATGTACTTGAAAATAAATTGTTGGTGATGATCTTTAAAGGGTTCATCTTTGTTCTCACAACATGTCCCCTTTGTAAGGATGTTTATGTTTGTGGTTATGCTTACACACCATTCATTACTCACCAATAGTTCCTCCTCTAATTAATTTCATGGGCAACTAGCTTCTTGTTGTTATTCCATGAGTACTTGCAATAATTGGTTTAAGAAAAGGATGTTTACAATTGGATTTACAAGAATTTAAGTTATAATTTTCCAAATGAGTGGTCAAGGGTTTTTTTATTAAAAAAGAAACATTTTGGGTTCTTTTATTCAAAAACACAAAAGGAATGTGTTTTTCACCTTTTTAATGACTTTAAATTCTAGGAAGGCTTGAAATGGTCCTCTTTTTTATTTAATTAATAGATAATCGATTAAAGCAATCATATGTTTTTAGCAATTTTCAAAAGTAAAGACTAAGAGGCCTTGAAAGGCCATTGGATTCATGTTTATAAATTTGTGATAATTTCCTTTTTTTTTTTTTGAATCAACAATTGGGGCCATACCCTAGTGACTATAATTAATAATGCAAAATAAAATAAAATTCTACAATGGTGCAACTTGACATTTAATGATAAGGGGTGAATAATTTCAAAAACATCATCATCATGTCATGAACATTTCAGGAACAAATTTTTTTTTACTTGTTTGACTTATGTAAGTGTTTACAAATTTAAGTATATATATGGGGAACACAAAGCCCATGCGGTGAAAATCAACTTTCAATTTTTCTTTTTTTTTAAAGATTAAAATTTTTAAATTAAATTAAACTAGGTCCACCATTTATTGGAATTTGGTGAGGTGGTTCCTAATGGTACCACCCAAGGATGGGTTTGCCCCATAATCAACACAAATTTGCACCATTATTTCATTAATGTTGGTTAGGTGCACTTTTGTAACCCAACCTTTTTAAAGGTTTAACGTAATACAAAACCTTGTACCTTTTTGAATTTGTTTGTGATGTCAAAACCCAACATTGATGTGTCCATTCACAATGGGGTATCAAAAAGGAATGTTTAATTTTCAAAGGATTCCTATTTGCATCATTGTTATTGTAAGGGCTTGTCATATGCCAATAAATCAAATGATGTCATGTTAAATTAATAAAAATATTTAAAAATAGTTTGGACACTATATAAATGTTGTTTTGAGTCTTTTAAACTAATTATATTAGGTGTTCAAACTTCACCTATTCATAAAAGGAATCAAAAGAAATGCATTAAGTAATGCTATTGATGTCAAATTTGTTTTATAGATAAATAATGCTTACGTCTAGGAATGGCCATGTTCATTAGATGCATGTGATTGCATAATAAATCATATGAGAATTTTGAAAGAAATAAATTTCAATCTTTGGAGTTGTAAGCACTAGAAAAAAAACTATCATTTGTAAACAATTTTTTCAATTAAAAGTAATTGCAAACAACATTTTTTTCTAAATTAAAAAAAGAATTTTTTTTGGGGCCATTTGGTTGAATTTTTGTATTCACTAGGTTTTTCATTTGTAATATGAAATGTGGGTCACATGTGCAAGAAATAAACATGCCAAAAAAATCAAATTGTCCATATAAGCTTATTAAAGTATTTTTTACATTTCTAGGTTTGACCAAACTTTATATGCACACCAATGTATACATGTGAAAAAGTCCTCACCGCAACATGAATTATCATAGTTCAAACCATTCAAAAAAATTCACTATAATTTGATTCGTGTAAATATTATTTTTAAAAATTGGGTTTTAAAAGTCATGATATCCTTTTTATATTTTTAGGAACCCCAATCATGAATGAGCCTTGATCCAATTTGACCCACAATGGCAATCCAATTGGTTTTAGTTTCAATGGCAATGTCTATGATAAAATCCAATGGGCAATTTACGTTTCTTTAGAAGATCTAGGTTGAAAGTTGGGGTCCATATATCTTCCCTATTGTATAGGGCAACTAAAATGGAGATAACATGATGATGCCTCTTGTAACCTCTATGTTTAGTGAAAATATGTAATAAAAACCTATCCTCACATCCATGAAGAGGTTTGCTCCTCCTCTAGGAATTAGAAGGTTGAAATAAGTCATCTAGTTTGCGAAATGAAATTTAAGCAATCTACTTTCCAAAAAATGTGCTATAACAATGTGTTCCATATGATAAGTAGTTTTGTTCTTGATCACCAACATGTTTAGTTTGGCAGTTGAAATTGAAAGATGATCTTTGAAGATCAAACCTCTGTGGTTCCTATAGTATCTTTTAGGAAGTTATTCGAAGATTTGAAATTTGAGAAAATGTACTTCACTAAATATGACAAGCCTTGCCCTGAGAATTTCCAACACACTTTGCAATTTCCTAATTGTTCCATCCTCCATCTAGGTGTGATTCCTTGGAGGGGACGCTAACTTGAGTAGAGGTGGTAAGGCTATTGGGTGGGATTTGAGAGATCCTTGTATGATAGGTATGTCATTCATTGGAAGTTGTTAAGGGGACAAACATTGAACACTTTGATAAAAGGAGCAAACAATTAAAGCTCAAGAAAAGAGCTACTACCAGAGATTCTTATAAAATAAAAAGGGAGGAAGAGTTCTAAACCAAGAGGAATGACGAAGACGAATGACTCCAAACAAGCACAAAACCTACTGCTAAGAATGGATCAATTGAAGATTGGATTACACCAAGACAAACAACTTGAGATCTTAAACCCAAAACCCTAATGGAGGCGGCACTTTTCCACAATAGAATTGCTTTGCAAATGCTAGCAATCAATAGTTCTACCTAACCACAAAACACTATGAAGAAGAACGCCTTAAATGTGAGAGGATTAGCTATCTAAGCTATCGATCTCCAAGCAACTTGCCATGCCTACACAAGAAGAGACTCTCATTGAATCCCCATATTTTTCTCTTTGAATTGTCTCTTCCCCTTTCCTTTGGTGTATGTTTTTTTTCTTTCATTATATAAAATCTTTGTTGAACCCCAAATCAATGCCCTAGAATGGGGACAATTGACAAGACTTTTTTTGTGTTTTTGTGATTGGAATGAATCTTCCAAGTTGAGCATTGGTGGGTGGGCAACTTGCACAACACTTTTCCTTTAAAGTGTTGTTTTTTCACAAGTACATTATTCTAGCTCTGACCCACGATGAATCTTGGGAAGCTTTTTTTGTGTTGGATTCGGGAGGCTGTTTCTATGTTTACAAAGGGGTTTCAATCAGAGTTGTCTTTGTTGGGGGTTGTGGGCCAAGCATGAAAACTAAGGAAAAATAAAATGTATTGGATTTTGGATGGTGAAATGACCTTTGTTTTATTCCATTTTTCTGAGGAAACTTGTATATTAATTTTTTGAAAATGTCCCAATTAAGTTATATTTTTCAGTATTATTGTACTTTTAATTGTGGTACAAAAAATTGTAATTAATCTCCAAAGGTGCACTGAAAAATCTGGACCCAGTTTTCAAATTGAATTTGCTTTGGATTATTTTTTATGGCCAAATATTGGGGGTTTAGGAATGTGAAAACCTGGGCTTAGAACTTTATCAGGGGTTCATCAAAAAAATTTAAATGATAATGGATTGGAACCATTTAATTTAATTTATTTTTTTTTCAATTCTGTGATTGTGCTCAAGTGGTGATCAACCGTAGAAATATTTAACCAAACTTGGTAATATTCAAAATATGAAAGTAGAAAAACCTTAAGCACCTTTCATGTTGTAGGCAGTTGTGGTGATTTTTTTGGCGAATTTCTAGAATTTTAAAAAATGATTAAAAATAATTTAAGAGAATTTTTGACAGAATTTTCCTTTTCTGATTATTTTCAAAAAATGGTGAAGATTCAGCACAAAAAAATTCCTGATTGGAACTCGAGGTTTCAATAAATTAAAAGACATAAGCTAGTCCAACTGAGATTGGGGGTTTCCCTCAAATGCTCAAAATATCAAGAGCATATCTAGTGATGCTCAGTATGTGACCCACAAAAATATTTCTCAGATCCAAGTTTAGTTTTTTTTTTTTTTTCCAAGCCCACCCATAAAAAAAAATCTTTACTTTGAAGGTGCTAAAATTGATGCCACGTGGCGCCCTGAAAATTTAGATTGCGTTTTGAGGCCTCAGGCCTACCTCCACTAACAAAAACTGGGACTGCAAATAGGTAGGAGATTACTAAAAGCAAACCACCTGAACCAATCATTATGATCGCGAATGAAAAACAGGCAGCAGCAGCAGTGAGATCATATTTATTACACTCTTCTCTAGCACGTGTTAGGCTTTGCTGTGTCACCTCGCTCCGCAAATTGTGCGAAAGTGCTCGGTCAAAACCATTTTGTTGAGCCAAACTGCCCATGTTTTTGACTTTTGTTTAACCCAATTTTAAGTTTCATTGGCCACTGAGCACCAGTGGAGTTTCTCTTAGGAAAGACTGGGTATATATAAGACATAATTCTCACATTTTTTTGAATTGAGATGATTGAAAAGTGCCTCTCTAAAGTGCATCATCACCTTGTTCCTTACAACCCCTAAGCTTTTTTTGCCCCATCATCCGAACTGTGAAGGTCTAAGAATCAGATTCAGGTTGCAAAAAAGTTTGCTAGTGTTAAACAAAGGAATCATGAACCAATGCCACTTGACAAGTTGTTGGGCATATGAGATGGAGAGGAACATTGAGGGAAAAAAATTGTTTATTATGTTCCTTATCAATTTCCAGTTCATTTCCTTATTCTTATCGACATGTCCACTTTCCCATGGTCAAAATTGCATCACCACACAAGATTTGAGCCCAAATTTTTTTTAAATGAAAATAATAAAAAAGTAAATGTGTGTAATCCTACCTAGTGGTTGGTGTTAGATTAGTGGTAAGCAAACATTGATCTTCAAAAAAAATTTAAATTTATGCCAAACAACGCAATTTTAGCTACCACCCTCAAAAGGGATACTTAAAGTCTTTGCTACATAGCCATGTCCTACCTATAGGTTCCCCTTATATGTTTTCCATTCTTTTCCTCTCCTCTATAGGGAGATATTTTCTTTCCCCTTTTTTTTCTCTCCTCTACATTGTAACTTTACTCACAATGAAATTTTTGGCACAACCATTTTTGACAATCATTCTAAATAATGTAAGCACATCAATTATCTTGCATTCAATTTATTTTGGAATTTATTGTGTGTTTACATGGTACAAAGTACATAGTTTGTTTCAGGTTTTGTCCCAAGATTAAATGTACATATAATACTAAAAATAATAACATGTCAAATTTCACTCATTTTAGACTTTTTAAAAAATCGTATATCTAATTGATTTGGGCATTTAAAATAAAGAAAACTTTGTAAATCATGATATGAAATGATACATTTTTAAAAAAAAATGTAATTATAACAATTTATCATTTTCATTCACTTTAAAGTTCCATTTTATTTTTGTAGATTAATAAAAATTAAATTTAGCCCAACTACATTTTCAATGGGAGAACATTTTATAGGATCATAATCATCACCATTATCACAATAACATAATTTATTGTTGAACATTTAATTATTTATCATCCAATTTAAACATCATGATTTTTTTTATTTAAAAAAAATCATGGAAAAAAATTTCATCATGGTTTCTCTTTGTACACGCAAAATTTCATGGATAAATTGCCATTAAAATTAATATTTTGAGTCCTTTCATTAAATTACAATGTTGTTTCTACAAGTTAAAATTTTATTCCAATTGAGAATTGAATTATTCATATGTGCAAAAAAAATCATAACATAATGAAAATTTGGGATGTTATCCACCTTTAATTGCACCTTTCCATCACAAATTTTTTTCCAAATATTTAGAAAGCCATGTAAAAAATGTTTTAAAGTGAACACATGTTACAATGAAAAGATAGTTAATTTTTTAAAAGGTATTTGAATAATAATAATGATAATTACACCATTACAAGAATAATTGGACTAATTAAAGCCATAGATTCTAGACAAACCTAAAATACAAATGATAGAGCATTTTCTTCCATGTTGCAAGTCTTGGCCTTCATATTCACCATCCTCAAAATAAAGGTGTGCTCCAACTTCATCTCCATCCAATCCTTGAAAAGTAAAAACCTATAAGAGACCAAGAAACATATGTAAAAAACTCAATAGTTTTGCATATTTACTTTTGCTAGAAACTTCAAATAATACTTTTAGATAGAATTAAATCACATGTTTCTACTTGATTAGATGTCTTCATTGGCAACCCCTTTGAAAATTCAATTGGTCCAACCAAAATCAAAAGAAAAGGGAAGAAAGTTGTGAGCCAAACTTTATATTCAACTATTTAATTGCAATATAAGAAGCATTAACAACCTTAATTTGGAGCATGGTGAAATTCTAACTCTTATCAAAACCAAGAGAAATGAACATGTAATGGACATGTAATGGACATGGACAAGATTGATGGTCAAGACCAATTTGAAGCAACAATCGTCAAATGGAAAAAAGATATTAATGTGCATGATGAATGCCAAATGTTTTGTTCGATATGGGAATGGCCTAACATGTAAGGACAAATGGGCACCATATCAATGTATTTCAAAAATATATATGACTACATGGCAAGCATTAGACATAATGAAGAATATTGGTCCATGATTGTAAAATAAAATGATGGTTAGGTGGCTTGCTTTTCACATTTTGAAAAGTCCATATCTTACACTAGCTAGAATTCCTACAATAATGATTTCAAAATATAAATCCAATGTGCAAATTTCTTTATGTTTTGGTCAAAAATATTGGTAGACCATCTTATAGATATCATGAAACATGTGATTGGTCGACAAATCCATGTAAAAGCTTGGACTTTTCAATGTGAAATCGACTATCAACCCAAGGGGACACTGATTGTTAAAATGTCACACCACTTTGCACCAAACATGGTATTGTTTAAGGGTATTATGTGAAGGAATTTTATTTTTCTTAACCTAAAGTGCACATTAGTTATAAGGATTTAATTGCATTAAGAACTATGTCTATATTGGGTCGTTAACAACATAATATTTTATAAAATATGTTTAAATTATGATTTACAAATCAACTTTAAATTTTTAAAAAACTATCATGACCTCTAAGAATGTTGCATTATACTATAATGTAAAGGTATACATTAAAAAAATTCTCATAATAATGTGATTTTCAAATCATTTAAATTTTTTGAAAAAAATTAAATCAATGACAATCATTGGTTAGATTATCTTAAGAGTTTTTTGAGTATTCAATATTCATTAGATTCATTTGAATTTTTCCAAATGCTCCATAATAATTAAAAATATTATAAAAGTTTATTCAAAATTTTCAACATTAATTTAAATAATCATTTAACATAATGAAAACAATGGTTACATCTAGTGTTGGGCAATCCTCATTTGATGACTTGATTCTTAAACCAATTCTCAATCTAGTTTTCACATTGAGAAAATGATTATTCTCATTTTGAGTGAAAACCAGGCTAAAAACCATTTTTCACATTGAGAAATGATTACTTTCATTTGAGTGAAAACCAAGTTAAAAACCAATCTTAAGGTTCTCACCCATGTGAGAATCAACTAGGATAGCCAAAACCGAAATATGTTTTCACATGAAAACCCAAATTCAATTCTTAGGGTCTTAAACAAATTTGGTTCATTGGTTCCTCTTGTTCTTCTTCTCACATAGGGATGCTACTATTGACTCTTCTTGTTTTTCTTCTCATTTGGGGATGTTACTCTTCTCCTCTTGCTATTACTTTTTTCTTCTTATTTGTATTATTCTTCTTCCACTTGCTATTATTTTTTCCCTCTTACTTCTATTATTTTTCTTCCATTATTATTATTATTCTTTTCCCATTGCTCTTATTATTTTCTTATTGTTGTTACTATTCTCACATGTTGTTTTTTTTCCTTTGATGAAGTAATAAAATGTTAAAAAATGACTTTAATTAATGAAAATTTTAATAATTAGATTGTGAAAACTAGTTGTTGTTGTATATATGAAAACCACTTATTTGAAAATTAGGTGAGTTTGAAAAACAAATTGATAACTTAATTGTTTTTCACCAACCCAAAAAAATTTATATATTGAAAAATTGATTAGGATCTCATAAAATCATGAGAGAATCAAAATTGTTTGGTTTTCACAAAAAAATGAAAATTGCCCAACAGTGGTAACATCCCATAATGGTCATTATACCCAATTTTCACCCCTATTATTACTTAATTTTTTAAAATACACATTTTTTTGATAAATTTCATTACAAAAGGGATTGAACTATGTAAAAAAACAAGAGTTGGACAATAAGTGGGCCATTTTGTTTTATGAAACAAACATTTGTTTCAAAGTTGCATGATAATCATCATTCATAGAAAGCTATGAAACCAACCTCAAAGTTTTGAACCTACTATAAACCCCCCTTGTACCATGATTGATTGCACACATATTTGTTAAAGCAATCCAAGGTCAATGTGTTCAAACTTGTTATTGAGAAGACACAACATTTCATTCACAAATATGGAGCTACCACTTGCTTTGATGGTGGTGACAATGTTGAAAGGCTTCCATTATTGAACATGATGTTTGCTTATCCTAGTGGGATGTATTTTTAGCACAACAAGGGAACGTCGGGATGCCCACTACATGTGTATATAATGCATTGGTCAAGGATACTTTCAAACTATTGGAGTGGATAACGTTGTACAAATTTGTATCATAATTGCTTCAAACATGTGGAATGCAACTAAACTTTTGATTTAATTAAGCAATGGGTAATAAATTTAGCAATTTGATGTACTTATTTTAATGATGTATTTAAACAATATGGTTACATTTAGAATGTTTCCTCATAACAAATAGTTATGACTTTTGCACCTTTTATATTAATTAAAATCAACCCTAGATTAGATTTTGGGGAAATTTTCTATTTAGACATATATGGAGCAAGATTATTCATTTTATTTCATTTAATTAACTTTAAAATGTAAATCATAATTAGCTATAACTATAAAATTTTATTTTTTTCGTTTGTATATATTTGTGAAATTACTAGGGTTTATGGCATCTACAATTAAAATTATTTGGGATTTTGAGTTTAAGGCTTTGTATGATATGATACTTGCCATGTGAATGTTTTAGGGCATGTAAGTCTATATATTATATACCTTTTGATAACTATACAATCCATATTAATTAGTTGTGGGCACATCCAAATGTGGGTGCATCCCAAAGCTCAATGACTTTTTTGCGATGGGCCATTTTGATTAGCCCTTTACAAATAATGACACTTTAATATTCCCCAAATTGACTTCTAGTTTCTACCAATATGGGACTATAGGTAGTGCTTCCCTTTGCCACCTATATATAATACAAGAGCAAAATTTTTGGGCAAAGGATATGGGACAAATTGTGGTGTTATTTTAAAGAATATCTTGGATGCACATTCTTGAGTTCATTTTGCTTCATCTCATTGTTTAAATAAGAGCTTGAGTACTTATTATGATTCATATTAATTAGTTTAATTGGTTGTCATGAATTCCAAAACAAAAATGTTATTTTATTATTTTATTATTATTATTATTTTTTGTAATGGGCCACTTTGATTAGCCTATCACCAAAAAATTCTAAACCCAACCCATTGTGTAATTTAACATGTTTTTAAATTAATGTTGAGAATGTTTGATGTATCTATACAATAACATTTTAAATATATTATGGGTACACTTTTATAATTCTGAGTTGAATATAATGAGTATAAAATATCCAAAAACATTTAAAAAACAATGTAACTATTATTTTCATTATTCAATGGACTCTAAAAGGGACTTGAAATGATTTGAAAATGACATATTTTAAATATACATTGACATAATAGTATAATAGAACATCTTTTTGGGCCATAAGAATATCATGTCAAAATATTATATTTAAACAACCAATTCAATGTTGCCATATCATCTTTTTTAGTTAACCCATTGCTTTTAGGCAAAATAATTAGGAATTGGGTTTGGGTTTGTTTTATTGTGAATGTGCCCTATGCCCCTTAGGGAACAAAGACCAATTGTTATGGATATAATGATTTCATTAACATTTGGTGACATAGAAAATTTACATGTGGTAATGGAAATAAATGAAAATTTTAAATATATAATTTTTGTATGTTATTATTATTGAGTCATATTTCTAGATTACATGACATGTATACAATTTACATATGGCTTGAATCTTGATATCTTTGGAAACAATCCATTGTCTTTACCAACCAACTACCATTTGACATTATGATTAAAAGTGCCAAATGTTAATATATCTCAAAATTACATTAAATGTTTTTACCCATTAAACTTTGACATTATTTTTTTCATATTTTGCTCAAATGAAATAAATGAAAGTTCATTATTAATTTTTTTTCAAAAGTCTACACATGTATAATTAAGAAACATGTAAAACTTCAAATTATTTGAAGGAAAACACATTTGATTTTTGTTGTTTAATAACAATTCACACAATAATTTTTCATAAGAAAATACGGTTCGACAAGTTGCCACCTTTATTTATGCAAAATACTTTGTGGCATCATATTCATTTGTTGTAATTACTACCAAGTATTATTGTAACCAAAAAAGAGAGGGTCCAAAAACACACAACACACTGCCTGCCTTCAACGAACCCAGGCGTCCATGTTCTCCTGATCTACTCCACACAGTTCAGACCTTCAATCTCACACAACATATTAACTGCCTACTGACACTAGCAGACAAACATCACAAGATCAAAGACGTACAAGTGTCTTGCATTCCACACAACAACAGAGCAGGTTTTATAGTATTCATCCCCTGCCTCGCCCATTCACACAGATGCCAGTGAGGGAAACTCTTTCATTACATTACAGACTATGTACATTCCCCGAAAGCACAAGCTCACTTTTCCATCAAATGTTCACAAAAACACCAGATTCCCATTGCTGTCTAGTCTCTTTCTCTCCAATTCCTCTGCACTAGCTCGACCGACTACAAGGCGCAACGAAAAGTTCTGGCATTCAGCCAAGCTATGCTCGCTCACCGAGCTTCTCCTTGCTTTCTCTACAAAGATCGCTTCTTCTGTCTCCTAATCCTCCCAAGATCAACTGATCATCCTCCCCTCAAATCCTCTTCCTCCTGGTAATTAAGCTACCCTAAAAGCTCTTCAAACTTCCATTAGCTTCCTCCTAAAGCCTCTCGAACCTCCTGCCACTCCGTTCCATCCAGCTCCCACCGTTAGCTGCCATTGCTTGCTCCTCTCCATCAATTCGACTCCATCCTTCCTCATAATTTCTAGCCGCCAATCTTCCTGGACCACTCAGCACACACCAAGCAAGCCATGCAACTCCATGCAATAGTTAATGGGGCGTCGTAATAAGATGACGGCTAATCAGGCAATCTAAACCTTAAGATCAACCAGTGTTTAGTTTTGCGCGGCGACCTAATTTCGCACTACATATGTAACCCCTCCCTTCTTAGACAGCTGAGTCCCTCAGCTTCATTTAGTCTGGTGGAACATAAAATATTTGGAGGTCTCGATGAGATCTTTCCCACTGGTGACCATCAGCATCTTGGATGATGCATAATCGATAGCCTTCCTCAAAATCGAGGTTACCCTTTCCATCTGTATGTCCGATGAATTAGTAGGGGCCCTCCCAACTTGCAGTCAGAGCTCTTCTTTTCCTTGGCTTCTTCATATTTACCATCGTCTGGCCTGCAATCAAGCCCTCAAACAAATGCTTACTTCTTCTGGTAACATAGATTTTCTTTTGTTGCTTCTGAGCTTGCTCCACATTGAGCAAAACGTTGTCATGTATGCTTGCAATGAGCTCCACTTTCTGCAGAAACTGAGCTGCAGCAGCCTCCATATCAACACCATCGTCAGTCTCAGCAGTCAGGGCCTACAAGTAGTTGTCTGCCCTCAAACGTGGTGTTTGACCAGTAATGATCATGAACGGAGAGAATTTTGTACTTGCTTAGATCCCACATCGGTACCCAAACAAAACCTTAGCCAACTGCTGATCCCAGCAATCCATGTTGGCAGGAGTAGCAGCAAGCACAGTTATGCCATGCTTGATGGTCTTAATCATGCACTTAGCCATCCCATTACACTGAGGCCATTGGGGTGCAGTGCATTGGTGTTGAATAGCATAGTCCCTACACATCACATCAAACTTTGTAGCCCACTCCCCCCCATTGTCAATCAGCACAAATTTGGGAACTCCATATCTATAAATTATCTCATCTTCCAAAAACCTGGCTGCCGTCTTCGCTCCATGGTCAGCAACCGCCTTTGCTTCGCACCACTTCAAATAGTGGTTGATGGCCACTAGAATATATTTGTTGCCCGACTTAGTCTCAAGCAACGGCCCTGCAGTGTCCAGTGCAACTCGATGGAACAAATCACAAACATGAATGCTTTTTAATTACTCATCTCCAGATCGGATGCTGCCTGAGCTCCTCACCAATTGGCACTGTTGGCACCCTCTGATCACCGCCTTAACATCTGTAATCCGATTGTGCCAGAAGCACCTTTGTCAAATCTCTGCCAACGTCCGTTGTTCCCCGAAGTGCCCCAGATCTTCATGCATTCGTCTCACCAGAGACACCCTCTCCTTAGGTTTGGGCACAAGTAACGCTTTGAAGAAAAGCTTTTGCTCCTTCTAGCAATAGTTGTTTGCCCTCTTCCTGATCCTCTTACTATCTTCAAAGTCAACTGCATCAGGCAGTACACCTTCCTTTAGCAGCGTCAAACAGTCTGTATCCTTCCATATGTCAGCGCAACTCGACTTTACTCCGTGATCTTCCTCATCATCGGATTCTGTAGGACCTAATTCATGGTCCCCAAACTCAGACATTTCCTGAGCTGCCAAAGCCAAGTCTAACTGTTGTCGCTTGTCAAAGTATTGAGGTCTCCTTCTCTTCAGTACCATTCGCGCTCCCTTGTGCTACACAGGTTCATCGCCCGTTGACACCGCTTCTTCACCTGGAATAAATTCCTCAGATAGGTCTTTTGCTACTGCGACATCAAGCATATACAGCTGATGGTTGCCAACCCATGTCCAGTGGTTGCTACCAGAGCAAATTGCATTATGCTATCTGCCCTTCCTCGTGACACCCATCCATTCTGTTTCTTCCTCTGTCTTGACACAATGAAGCCCTCCTTCTTTCCTAGGTACATCAACTTGAGTGTCTGCAATGCCCTGGATCTCTTCACCAAAATCATCATCATCTGCAGTTGATCCAACTGGTTCCTGCTCAAGGCATCCACATTCGTGTGCCTGAGTCCTGGTTGGTGTACTATTTTGAAATTAAAGTCTTGTAACATGCCGACCCACCGGCCTCTCCTACCATGTGCATCAGATAGAGTCACTAACCACTTTAGTGGTTTGTGATCTGTGCGTAGGATGAAATGCTTCATGTGCAAGTACTGTCTAAAATGCATCACACCTCAGATCAGAACGTAGCATTCTCCTTCCATTGGATGGAATCTCCTCTGAGCCTCAGTCAGGCTCTTGCTGGCATACACTATTACTCTTTCGAACTTTCCTTCTTTTTGTGACAGTATGGCTCCAACTCCCTTGGGCGACCAATCCACGTCCAGCCAGAAGGTTTGCTTGAAATCTGGTCGTGTGAGCATAAGTGCATCCACCAGTGCTGCCTTCAACGCCTGGTATGCCTGCTCACAGCCCACATCCCATACAAATGCAACGTCCTTCCTTGTCAATTCAAATAAAGGACTTGCCAAGCTCGAGTAGCCTTTAACATACTTTCGGTAGTAACCTATCAGACCTAAGAATGATCTGACGCTTGTGACATTCTTTGGTGTTGGGAAATGTAACACCACTTCTATTTTTCCAGAATCGGGTCGGATACCCTCCTTGCTCACCACATGACCCAGAAAGGTGATAGTCTTAACAGTAAAACAACACTTGCTTGGGTTGAGTTTCAAATTCACTTCCCTAAGTTTGCAGAACACCGCATCCAAATGTTGAAGGTGCTCCCCCCAACTTTCACTGTGCACATTGAGGTCGTCAACGAACACTTTCAGAAATCTGCTTCCCAAGTCCTTAAAGACCTCTGACATGGTTCGAGTGAATGTACTCGTTGCATTCTTAAGTCCGAATGGCATAATTGTCCAATCGTATAATCCAGTCTTGGTGATCAGAGCTGTCTTCTTCATATCTTCTGGAGCCATTTGAATTTGCCAAAAACCAGACTGCAGGTTTAGAGCCGTAAACCACGTCGATTTTCCCAGCTGACCAATCACATCCTCCACGAGTGGCATCGGAAACATATCTCGATGTGTTTGAGCGTTGAGAGGCCGATAGTCCCCACAGAAACGCCTGCTTCCATCTTTCTTCACTGGCAGAGTCACCTGACAGGCATATTCAGAGTTACTGGGTTTCATTTTACCCAAGTCTACCAGTGCATCAATCTGTCTTTTCACTTCAGCTTCCTCCCAGTAAGACAGTCGACCAGGAGATGCTTTGCAAGGTGGAAACCCTTACGTGTCAATACTATGTTCACCAATGGTACAGCAGCCCAATTCGCCCTTGTTCCAAGCAAAAACATCTTGGTACCTCTCTAGGATTCCTTAGAGTTGTTGTTGCCCACTTTCACCTAAATTGGTGTCGATCTTGATTCGTGCACAGATCTCCTTCCATCTGATCCCCGATTCATGATGACTGGGCGACATAAACTTCTCAATGGGCTCGCAATCAGAGTTGCCATCTTTTACCTGGATAGTTTGGAGCAACATTGGAATTACAGAGTCATGTTCGGGACAGTGTTATTGTAACAACAATGGAACAGGTACATCGTGTGTGGACTCATGAACGGTCTGTCTGCTCTTCTCCGCATCAAACACCCACCTGATCAAGTTGGCATAATCATCCCCATCCGCGATTTCTTTTGTCATGATCCTGTTAGTCTGTTTCTGTAACATCAATCGCAGCATTTCCTGTGGTCCTTCTGAGCTGACCAGCTCTTCAAACTCAGCATCCACAAACTCATCCTCTGAGTCGATCTATTCTAGTTGATTAGATTCCGAATCATAGTATTCACTGGTATCACTGTCATCATCGGAATCTGAGGTAGATGCGTCGTCCTCCTCGTTGATAGCCCCTCGGTCCTGATCAGGTACTGCGTCACCATCTTGGTGGGCACGTGCGTCCTTCCAAGTGGTCGACGTTTCTCGCACCATCGTACCCGCACTCATTCTCTACAGCAAATTTACCACTGTCAGTGGCAACATTTTTACATTGGTCCCAGGCCCATGCCTTACCTAGATTAGACCTCGTTCCACATCAACCACCGCTCCAATCTTCATCAAAAAGTCCAGATCAAGTAGCATGTCATACCCATCCGTGTCTACTACCATAAAAGTCATGGCACATTGTATGCCTCCGATTTTGACTTGTATCTCATCAACCCGGCCCAATGCTCGAGTGATCACTCCCGATGTAGTCTTGTAACTCTCATTTCCTGTCACAAGATGCATTATACCCAACTCTCTTATTACAGCAGCAGCCAGTACAAACATAAATGCTCCTATATCTACTAAACCTTCAACAACGCAGTTGCTGATTTCCACAGGTAGATGTAGAGTTTTGCTCCGATACGTCTTATTGACGCAGATCTTCCTTAGCAATGGGAGTGCAAAGACCACTGAAACTTGATTCTCGGTGGTCTCCGAGTCCCTTTTTCTCCTTGCTAGCTTCACCAAGTTCTCAAGGTGCTCCAGCTCTCCAAGAATCATGAGAATGGTTTCCATGGGAGATAGAAGAATCTTTCCTTTTATGAAATGTGATAAAATTTTGGACCTCACAGAAGCGTCCCGGTTCACACCAACTCCCTCCCTTTCAGCTTCAGGGATTGGCGCAACTCCTCCTGGTGCTACATTAACAGGAGTCCTTCTCCTTGGCACTCGGGTGTAGGAAAACAAATTTTCATTTCCACACAGCTTGTCAAGCTGCTGCTCGGTCGCCGTTCCATCATCGAGCAACACTTCTAAGAAATTTGCTGCTCTAGCTACTGATTTCCCATCTTTGGGCTTCTTCCAGCATTTGTCTTCATAGTGCCCCAGTCCTGCACAGAAGGTACATTTGATTCCACAATTTTCTGTCCTATGCGGCATATTGCACTTTGCACATTTTGGCCGTGCTTCATTTAGCCTCGGACAGGCAGTGGCCA
>Ga0209611_10008263_pt1 | contig 16360 bp, 11 predicted proteins | sample S1TSphgellanicum_3_FD_187693 | JGI IMG/M metagenome (GOLD analysis project Ga0209611, IMG submission 187693) | Host-associated microbial communities from peat moss isolated from Minnesota, USA - S1T2_Fc - Sphagnum magellanicum MG (SPAdes) (version 2) | ecosystem: Host-associated > Plants > Peat...
ATCCTTCACATTCCAATAAGTCACCAAGCTTTGGATCCTTCCAATGGCCACCAAGCTTGGAACCTTCCATTGGCCACCAAGCTTGGAACCTTCCATTGGCCACCAAGCTTTGGATCCTTCCATTGGCCACCAAGCTTTGGATCCTTCCATTGGCCACCAAGCTTTGGATCCTTCCTTCACCTCCCTTCTCCTTCTCTTTAAAAGGCGGACTCGGATCATGGGGAGCTCTCTCTTGGCCTCGAGGATAATTTTCATGCAATCTTGAACACTTGTTTGACAAGCTTCTTGAAGAGGGGAATAATGTTTAGTCTTGGTGGAGGGAAGAAGGAAGAAAAGGAGAATGAAAATTTAGTGATAGTGTTAGAAGGTTGGGACTCTAGAGAAATTTCAGAAACCCTCTCGGATTTCATAGCATAACTTTTTACTGTCGTAGCTGCAGATCTTAAGATTTGGTGGGTTGGTGCGCCTCGTTGTTAGCTTTTTAGAGAGCTATGGCAAGCCAGATTTGAACAATCTATGTGTGAGAAACAACATTTTAAGTGACTAGTGGTCTGCAGCAAGGTTGGACATGGTGTTAAGTCCTTAAACATTGGTTTGGATGAATGACAATTTGGCACCAAGTCCTAGAACGTGTAGTGTGTGAGCTTGGAAAAATATATTCATCAGTTTTAATCATAAATAATGCATAGGAGGTAGGTTACTTAATTTCAACTACAAACGCAATCTAATTTCCAAAATTACATTTGTATTTTTCCTTCATTAGTAGCATTTGTGCTTGCATGCATAATCACCTTGTAGAACCGGGAGTAGAGGGACGGAAAGTCACCTCATAGTTGGCTCTTGGATTTGTTAATATTCTGTTTTTTTGTTTCCTCATCCCATATTTAAGGCAAATGTTAAGCAAATTAGTGCATTAAATCAACTTATCATTATGATGCAAGGAAGCTATTGAAATGGACTCACCAAAATTACTAGTGCTTATGATTTACCTTCAAGGTGTAGCATTTCTTGCTATATGTTTTTTGCATCAAAGTAGAGTCCTCTTGTTCTAGTGGGTTATATTAAAGTCAAAAAATTTGGACCTGGTGTATTTGCTGGTTTCTAAGATTCTAATATCTTGTTCCATTTTTGACAATTTAAAAAGTTGTCTTGAACATTTTAATGCTATGAATATGGGCAACTTGTTGATATAATATTTTTTGCATTGTTCAGTAGGTAAGAAATACACATTATTGGACCTAAGTATGTAGTGAAACACCAAACAATTGTGTAGAGAATGCCATTGAGTTATTGTTCCTATTTAGAACTGTTTATTGAACAAGATCTAGAAAGGTTAGCCTTCCTACCTATATTTCTATTGTTTTGGTACAATGTAACATTTTGTAATCACAAAACAAAAATTGCAAGAAATGACAATAGTGAGATTCTAAAGGATGAACAGTAATGTTGTATTTGACCTAGTTTTGAGTTAACAACACTGTTTTTCAAACTTAGTGATCAATTTGTTCCTAAGAATGTTAAGTGTGGAATTTTTATTGTGGTGGTTCCCAAGTCAACATATTGTTTTGCCTAGTGGGCATCTTTTGAATACTTTTGTATTGTAAAGTAGTAGAACTTCTTATTGTGGAGGTTTGTACAATGTAAAATGTTGGTTTTTTTTGGAGCTTGTAATTCTCTAACTTTCAAAACAAAGTGTTAGCAAAAATCATATACACTAGCAAGTTAAACTTCCACTTTATTAACTGAATGAAGATTCTGATTTCCTTTTTGATGTTCTATTTCAAATCATGTATGATCTTTGAATTACTTAGCCAACATGAACTTCAAACACGATGTGGTTTATGTGTAAGGGGTGGTGCTAGAATCTTGATCTTAGCAAGTGTCTTATTCTATTTTGAGGACTGTTAGCTTGACACAAATATACAAGATACACATACAAATTAAGACAAAAAATGTCTAGTACAAATCACTATTTGCTTGGAATTGTGAGGTTGTATTTTGTTTTTACCTTCCATTTTGATTTGAACTTTGAAAATGTGAGAAGGCATTGTGCACCAATTCATGGAAAAGCAACAAGATACAATTGATTATAATTATTTTTTGCACATCTTCTGAACTATTGATTTAGAAATTTACAAAAGGTATTTACAGTGTTGATGGTGTATTTATTATGCCAAATTTGTAATTGATCTTGGGATGTCAATGCCCATAAATGAGGTGACATAAGTTGTTTTTTGTATGAGGGGTTGTTCATAACCACTTCAAATGTGGACCCTAAACCTTGGCTGGTGTTTATTTGTTTCCCAAGGGATGGTTATGAGGATCATGTTGCAGCTCTACAAAGTTAATAAAAGATTTGTATATAATTTACTTGAGAAAAATTATGGGCTTTTCACGGGCATATTCACAATCAAGGTACCCAAAAGGCTGGTTTAACAAAAAATGGACTACAAAGGACTATTTTGGATTTTTATTACATTTATTATTTCATGATTATAGTGGATTGGTATATGATTATAACTAGAATGATTTCATCTAAATTTTAATAAACAAATCCAAGAATAGATTGGATATAATATTGATGTCCTTTTGAGTCCTTTTAAATAATTTGAGTCCTTGTTTTAATTATAATTTTTGTCTTAAGGGAATCAAAAGGAATGTATTAAACAGTGCAATTGACTTCAATTTTCTTTCATGGATAAGTGATGCATACATCTATGTTTAGCAATGTTCATATAATGCATTTGATTAAATAATGTAGAATATAATTTTTTTGAAGGCTACAAAATCCATTATGAAAGGGCTATAGACAAAATGATTCCTTTTTTTTCTTTCAATTTGGTTGATTTTTCTATTCACTAAGCTTATAATTTGTGGCCCAAGTGTCGATAAAATGTGCAAGAAATTTTCATGCAAGGAAACATGTTAAGTTGTATATAAAAACTAATGTATTCATTTTTTGCATTTTTATTTTTTTAACAAAATATTTATGCATAATTACACATGAATGTGAAAAAACACCACCACCATGAAAATTACCATAATTTGAATTATCCAATATCTCTCACTTAAATTTATTCCATTTAAATTTTGTATTTTAAAAAAATCGAAAAAAAGTCCTTGAGCCTTGTGGCAAAAAAATGGTACCCTAATTGTGAATATGCCCTCACATCACAATTTGATTTGCCCCATCTTGTGTGAGTTTACATCAGTGAGAACGTGCAAAACATCAAATCCAAGATCCCCCCAAACCAAACTTCTGTAAAGATGTCCCATTTGGATTTCACCAAATGGTACATGGACTACAAAACAGTTGTATGATCACCTTTCAGCCTAAAAGGAATAATAACCAAAACACACCAACTATTTTAGAGGTTTCATAGTTCTGTTGTTTGGAAGGACAAGGGATGTATTCAATACTCACCTATGATACAAAAAGTGGGAATTTGTCTACAACAACTTTGTGATACTTGCAGGCAAGGGTTCCAATGAGCTATGGTACTCAACACTAATACTTCAATTCTTTGGATTGCATGAAAATGTTCAATAATGCCAATAAGCAAATGACATACTTGAGAATTGATTTGAAAGCACGGTCCAAGTAATTAGGGCGGTTGTAAGTCATGATCACCATAACAGCCACCACATCATGTACACAAAAAAAAGTCTAGAGATGTATGATACATAAAAAGGAATGTTCAAGAGAATAAACAACAAAAATTATTTTCCACATAAATCCGGATTGCACTCCATGCTTGTTCAATAGACAACATATGTACTCTCTTGGTTGTCCAACTATTATGTTCAGGTTCAACTTGCCTTTTGGGGTTTCTTTGACATTCTTGTCATCTATTCCTTTTTCGTGACCACCCAAGCCTAGTTGAGTAGGTCCATTGTTAGCAAAGTTTCCAAGCATGTCTAGTTTGCATATGTAATATTAATCAGTTTGTGCCTCCTATCATGTGTGAGATGATTGTCATAGGAACATTTGAAAACTCTTTACAAATTCACCATGATCAAGGATGCACTTTGATATTCCACAAGGACTAAACCAAGCTCTAATGTTTGACCTTAAAGGTGCTTCTTCTCTTCTATGAGATGAAGAAAAGTTTGTTAAATTAAAATTTGGGCAACACCATAAAACTTCTTGCATTTCTTCTCTCATCATGTTTGGAAGATTATTTTTCCTATCACGTTTGGAATAATCAAAGATTAAAAAGTCATATTAGAATTTTTCAATAATTGTGGTGTTGTACTGACCAACAATAGCATTATGCTACAGAAGTAATAGGTGACATTGTTGATCATGTAAAGATCATGGCACATTATTAGAGAGTAGTAGTTACTTGACTTTGTGCACTTGATCATAATAAAGTGACTAACCTCCACTATAGATGTTTTTTACGATTTAGCTGCTTTCTCAACCACTTTTGTTTTGGACAATCCCCCAAGTGTAAGTTAAATGGCAATAATGCTACCTTTTTCTACACACAACTCCATGTTAGTACATTAATACCATGCACACAATGTCGTAACACAATTGGGCATCAATTTATGGACAAACAATACCAAAACTCAACATGACTACACTGATATGCCTTAAATTTAGCACTTGTGAAGTTAATTTTTACAACATTTCACATGATTAAAGAATTGCTTTCAAACTAGAACAACATTGAGTAAAAACTTCAAGCATTGAAATCATTCCATGAACATACTTAAACCAAATTATACTCATTTGACCAAAAACTTGTATTGTAATCACCTTGGTCCCCTATTTGACCAAACAAAAAAACATGATTATAGAAAGAAGTCTACCCATAAAATTTTGCATATTAATTGCATACAAAGACTTTATCAACATTTAAACCTTATTGGAGATTAATTTTATATTGATCGGTCTATGTTCTTGCTACCAAAATGAAGTTTCATGAACTCATAACTAGATAATACTATGCATATGATGGTATGTGTGTAAGTACACAAAACACATAATTTTACAAGCCAATCCCCCAAAAAAAAAAACCATCATCACTTGTGCTTGCCATGCTACTTCTGAACCTTATTAGGACCTTTTTCAATGCCTTGAGCTACTTTCAAAGCCTACCTAGTAGTCTTTGCAGTAGAAACCTGCTCAACCACAGGTTTAAGAATTTTTCTTCCTCGCTTTGATGCTTCTGGTTCTTTGATACTAAAACTTGGTGCATTTGAAACTCGTTCTTGTTCTTTTGCAAAGTTGTTTGCAACTTCTTCTATAGTTGCATCTCTAGGCTCATCCATTAAAACAGGCCCTTGTAGGTCACCTTCTTTTCCTGAATGGGTTTCATCAAGTTCCAAAATGTTCTCATGTTCTTAAAATGTAGTGCCTTTCTATTAACACCTTTTGAGCCCACTTGGATAATTTTTTATGCAACCACATTAGGTTGCAAGGGAGATGGAGGTGGTTGAAAGCCATGATTTGGCTTTTTAGCATGTACATGTTTTGGTGATGAAACCTCTCCATCATATAATTGTTTAACAATAGCTTGTGATTTTGGTGTTAACCAATGAACATTTCCAATGCTAGGACTCACATGGTTCAGTCGTAGAAGTGGAGTGGAAAAGTTTATGCTTGTTTCCAAAAGACTTTTTGAAGGTTCTATAGTTGTTAATCCACAAGCATCACACACATTTAGTAGTTAGTATTTAACAAATTACAAATCATAAAGGACAACAAAGTCTTTCAAATCATGCACAATTTTGAAACATAGGACCATGTGGATTAGAAATAAGATTCTGCAATTCACAAAAGATTATTGTAAAGTACATTATACTACACAAGTATACTAATTAGTACTCTCCAACCTACATTGGGCAAATTAGTCCACAATCATAGATTAGTTACATAATACTTCATTGATAGCCCATAATTTGCATTCATGAAGCTTATTAAATAATATTTCAAGCATACCAGACACATGAATAGACCATGAAGTACACAAAGGTGTTGAATATGTAGGAAGAAATAAGTGAATTGATGGACTTGAATTCCATCAAAGTAATCAATGTACAAGGCTAGACTTGACCAATGGACTAAAAGTACACAAGTCCATCCACTATGAGAAATCATGTCTACCAAAATCACACTACCTTCCGACTAAAACTCAAAAAACAACTTATATATAACTATTATGCAACTATCCCTTTATAAATATAGTATATTAATAAATAAATTACCATTTTAGAAAATTAATTAATTGATTTTAATTATACAAATGAGTTGAAAATTGGTCTTCTATATGGTAATTTATATGCATCATACATACATATGTAGTCAACCATGTTTGACTTTTTCAAGAGTTACATTATAGTTGCATGTGGCAATTACTTTAAAATTATTATAAGCACTACTAGAAATTTTATCTTTTGCAACTTGTCTTATGCAACTAAAAAATGTCACATGCAACTGCACATGTTGCATGCAATTCCAAAATAGTTGCATGTCAAACTTTTTAGTTGCATAAGACAAGTTGCAAAAGACAAAATTTATAGTAGTGAAATGTGTCACTAAAACAACAATTATGTTGCAACTAGTGTACACTGTACATACATGCAATCATGCCACATGTTCACATTTTCACCACCCATTATGGGATACATTTGCAACTAGTTTTTTATTATGATTCCCATTGATACAATTGATATGGCCATTAGTGCGCCACTACTAAAATACTACTATTCAACTATGTTATGATTATAATACAACTACTTATAATTTAATAAGGATACATATTCATTAGTTATTTATATTTTCATCATATGTGTTTCATTTTGAATGATTTAGAATCTTATGGGAGCACTACCTCAAGTTTTAGAAATCATCTTTGAAATGCAAAGGAAAATGAATAATGAAAAAATAACAAGAAGAAAAATAAACTTTTCAACTTACAAAACATGTTTTTTTTCTTTTTTTCTCTGTTTGGACCCCTCCTACTTTTAAATCTCATAACTTTCTTATTTTTTATTCATTTAAAATGATTTAAAGTGTTATAGGAATGCCACTTGAAGTTTTATAAATCATTTTGGAACTTTAATAGTAACATAATAACATACAAGGAATTTTGTTGGTGTTTAGGAACTTGTCTTTATAGCATTTAGTGGTTTCTTTTTTTTGAGTTTTTGACCCCCTCTATTTTGAGGGGCCATAACTTTCTCAATTCTATTATGTTTTTTATGATTTTTAGTGCACTAGATGCGCCAATAGGAAGGGTTCAAGTTTTGTTGGAATACCAAAAATAATGGAGTTTTCCCCTTGGATCTGGCCTATTTTGAGCGCTTAAGTGTTATAGTTGCAACTCAATTTGCAACTAATGAACAACTAAAAGATTTAATTCATATGTTTTGTCTTTGAATCCCATGTTACAAACTATATAAAGAAGGCTTGTTCTCTTATGTTTTCACATTAAAATATATGTGCCATTTTGTGATGAGCTTTAAAAAGCTTAACCTAAAGGCAAAACATAAAATTAAAAAAAAACATTTCATGGCTTTTCTTTAGTGCACTTAGTCTTGTACTTTCTTACCCACTTTTCTACCTAGGTAGGTAAGGAGGTCCTACTTTTCTACCTACTTATGTAGGTAGGTAGGTAGGTCCTAAGTAAATATATAGGTATGTATGTTTTAAGACTTACCAACCTACCTACCTATGGTTATGTACAACGTATCTAGCTATTAGAATATGTTTTTTATTTTTTATTTTTTTCAAAATATAATTAATATACCATGTGACAATTTTTTATTATGCTACATGTCACAATTTCAAACCATCATTAATGGATGACAATTAATGACATTACCATGACATCATGGGTGTAGTTATAATGGAATTGCATAGCAGTTGAAAATGAGTAGTTTTGACTAACTTGTAATTGAGTTGCAATGAGTTGCACCATATGTACAGTGAGTTGCAACTCATCAATTCATGCAACTTGTCCATTAGCACTCACATCATATAAATACAGTGAGTTGCAAGTGTCCTTTATAACTCAAAAATTGAGTTACAAGGCTATTTGCAAAACACCCCTTTTTTTCATAGTGATCATCATTAACTACTTTGAGTCTAAATAATCCACTACAAAGATACACATAGTTTGATGATGTCCATAGAATGGACTTGATATACACATAGTCCATAGATGTCCACAAAATAAACAATATGTAGGAACAAACTAAAGAAATGATGGACTTGGACCCCATCATAGTAATTATAAACAAAGTTAGACCTAAACAATGGACTACGTGTACAGAAATTAGTCATGGCTAACTATTATAAGTCTAAATAATTCCATTGTAGAAAACCTTTGTGGACTTGATGTACGCAAAGTCCTCAAAATTTGCAACCTTATCCACAAAAGTACTATGTCAACCTATATAGTACAAAGATGCAAGAAGCTAAAGGTCACAAAAGTACCAAATTGTTCAATTGTCTTACACTTTTACAATAAACTCCAATATTATAACAACATTCAATGTACCATGGTGTAGAATTTTCACCACCCTAATGCCCTAATCCAATTTTCTAAACAAACATTTGGATTTCAAATATAAAACACCACTAACCCTAGTCCATAAGATGGACAAAAACACATGTGACTTCCACCCAAATGCATCTTATTTCTTTATAAGACATAAACCACATTTGGAGCTTACAACAAATTCAGAACAAACAAAGAGAAAAATGAATGTAAAATGAGATAAGAATTTGAAGCTTTAAACTTGCCTTTGGTGTCAATTTTGTTGTGCTTTAGATCATCAATAAAATGGATTGCTATTTTTTTGTTTATGTGCACCATGCTCATCCAACTTCTCCCTAGGTTTTGAAATCCCAGAACTTGCCCATTAGTCTAGGTGAATATCCTGATACCAATCCTTCACCAAAAACTTGGTGGAAATAGAAAAGTGTGCCATCTAGGTTTTGAAATCTCAGAATTTGCCCACTAGATTGGGTGAATATCTTGATTATAATCCTTCACCAAAAACTTGGTGGAAATGGAAAAGTGTGCCACCTAGGTTTTGAAATCCTGGAACTTGCCCACTAGTTTAGGTGAATATCCTGATTACAATCCTTCACCAAAAACTTGGTGGAAATAGAAAAGTGTGCCACAACGCACCAAGAATGATACATATGCAAACAAGACACCAATTGATAGTCCCATATAGGTGAAAATTTTCTACCACAAAATGCACATGATGTAACAATCATAGATTCCATCCTCCATGTTGAATTTGGGTCATTTGAGTCTAAGCCACCTCCAAAAAAGAAAAGAGGTTTTGGGTGGATAGAAAAACCTCCTTTTCCATGCTTGATTGCATTACCATGTGTTTCTAAGGTAGTCTATTATCATTGCAGATTGTCAAATTTTGATCTCGCCCATTTAACTTCTTTAATGAACATTAAAGACTTTTTTGGGGTAGTCACATAGTTAGCTTCACCTTCAATAACCATTGCCTCAAATGCATCGCATACACTTTTTTGTGCTTAGCAATTTTTGTGCAATATTCTAGCAGTTGACTAATGTACATTGTCAAATTAGGTTCTATTGGAACAATTGCAACAATAATGTAAGAACCATCCATAGGTTCTTAATACGAGCGATCAACTCAAGATCGCCACATTGCATGTACTTGTAACCATTCTTATTGACAAGCCCACCAAAAAGGGCTTCAACCTTTGACTCTTTTAAATCTTTCGAAACCTTCAAAGTTTTTGGGCACCATCCTAGATGATTAAGGTTGTAGACCTTAGCAAAGGGACTTAGACTGATAAACTCAGCACCTTGTGTAATAATATGGGGAACATGGGATCAACATTTATAGAACCTTTAAACTTGTTTCCTTCTTGTTTGACCCTAAACCTCTTGCCATTGCTTGGTCTATTAAGACCCCGACCTTGCGATTGTTCGCTCAATCTACTTCCATTTACTTGAGACATTTTAACTAGGATAATAATCATACAATGCAAGCTGAATTTGCATGTTTAAACACAAATGGTATAGAAGAAGTTAAAATCATCATGTCCAAATCAAAATAAAAAGAAAACCTTGACAAAAAAAATGTTAAGTTGAGTCTTCGTGCAAACTTTACACGTGCATAGGCTAAACTTTGAAAAAAAAAACTTGCATTCACTACTAGAAATTTTGTCTTTTGCAACTTGTTTTATGCAACTGCACATGTCGCATGCAACTCCAAAATAGTTGCATGTGAGATTTTTTAGTTGCATAAGACAAGTTGCAAAAGACAAAATTTCTAGTAGTGATTGTGTTTACATGTGACCCTAACAAAGTGGTTAAATTGATGTGTTGATTATCTTGTTTAAGGCATTTTACTTTTTTTAAAAATAACTCAGTCCATTTAAATTGTGGACTCCCAAACATCACATTTGAACCACCTAAATGTGCTTCTACCCTACTATTTCAAAATTTGCATGCTTTTGATGAAGGTTTCACACTCTACGGTCTTGTGTTGTGGTGGTTCAAAATGAACACTCCTCGTATGCCAATCCACTCATGGATTATGTAAAGTAAGCCAATACAATCCAATGATGTCAGGATTTCTTGGAGATGAAATGACATTGAAGACCACCTTGTTGGTGTGAGAACCAATGGTGACATCTAATGCCTTGGTTTCATGTGTGAGTGGTCCCAATGAAAGGCTTCGACCATCAATGACTTCAATTGGCACTGGTATGTTCTTTTCCATTAGAGCCAACTTGTATTGTCACACCAACTATTTGTCAATGAAACATGTTGGTACACCAAAATCAAGAAATGCTTGGGCCTCCATTATTACAAGCTTACTACATTTGACAATGATTAATACCAAGAAACATGGTGTTGGATTTGAAAATAGGATAGGACCATTCTCATTACATGATGCATCAAGGTCTAGCTTTGTAGTCCCTACTAAGACTAGACATGTTCGTTTTTCGACTCCTCTAGTTGTGGATTAATAATAGAGATGACATGTGTTGCATGTGGACCATGTTTCTTTCGACATTTACGAGCAACATGACCTAGTTTTCCACAATACAAACAAATATTGTTTTGTACATTGATGTTGTTTTTCTTGCTTCATGAGGGGCTTGAATCTTGTCTTATCAATTTGCATGGGGTTGTCCTTTTGCAAGGTTGTTGAAGGCTAGGCTGGCATTATAGGTGGAAAGTTCTTTTGTGTTGCCGATGGTGCAAAATTTTTTATTGTTGTTGATGTTGGTTCATGACACTTTTGTCAACGTTCAAAGAGCCTATTGTCACACCAAATAGCTTGTGCAATGATTTGACTTAATGTTGAAGGGTCTAGAAGGGTGAATATCAAGTCTTTCACATCACTTCATAACCCACATTGGAACTAATTTATGAGTGTTGTTTCATCCCATGAAATATCACAAACCAACTATCTAAATTTTAATGCATATATTGTAGCTGAATGTGATCCTTCATTAAGAAATTGTGTTTTGATGCTAGATATGCATTCTTTGTCAAAATTTCCAAAGGTGGCATTGAATTTTTCAAGAAATGTTTCAAAGTCAATGAGCAAGGGTGATTAATGATCCAACAAAGGTGAAAACCAAGCAAGGGTCATGTTTAATAACAAAGTGTTAATGAGTCTAACTTGGGCTGGGCCAGTTGGATACCAATGAGGATGGAGTTGAATGACCAAATGCACTTGGTTGACAAAACCTTGAAACTTTGAACTTGTGCTATCAAACTTATTAGGTAGGTTGATCCATGGCTCCTTTGGTTGCGGTTGTGTTGTAGATATGCATCCCAAAAAAGTCGAAGCTTGATTGGTTTGCAAATGAGTAATATATTCACAAAGTGTTTGATTTTCCTATTTAATATTCCTAAGGATAACAAGGACTTCTTTCGTTAATGTAGACATGATTTTGAAACAAGATGATAATAAAAACATAATAGTAAAAATTGGCCTAATGGTAGTTTGTTCAAACTATCATGGGCATGAAAACAACCAAATTTACAAAAAAATTAAAACTAAAATGAGAACAAAGGTAGGTCTATTTTCAAATTGAAATCATGAAATAACATAAATAAGAACGTGACATGTGCAAAACAAGAATCCAATGAAATTTTATTTCAAAGAAAAAATAAAAACAAAACAAGGTTATTATAGGAAAACATATTCAAGATTGATGTTGAACAAACTAAAGATAATGGGGAATTCTACCTTTATTTATACCTATTGGGCACCTAGCTCAAGGAAGTTTTTCAAAAAACTTCCAACTTACATGTGGCCCATGTTCATCCATGTGTGTCAATATGTACCCATGTGTGAACTATGAAGAACTAAAATTTAACGAAAAGTGGATTAAAATTCAACTAAAAGTGAATTAATAATTAACTAAGAATTAATTAGAAGTGAACTAAGAGTTAACTAGAAGTGAATTGAAAGTGAACTAAACATTAATTGGAAGTGAGTTAAAAGTGAAAATGGAAGTTAACTAAAAATGAATTAAAATGAATTAAAAATTAACTTGAAGTGAATTAAAAGTTAATTAGAAGTGAATTAGGATTTAATTAAAAGTCAATTAAAAATCAACTAAGAGTTAATTGGAAATGAATTAAAATTGAACTAAAATTTAATTCGAAACTAATTAAAAGTGAACTGAAATAAAATTAAAAGTTAGGTGCAAGTTTATTACAAATCATGGATGAACATTCAAATGAATGAACCTTATGGCATTGGCATCTCTAACAAAACCATAGTTAGGGTTTTGAAAGGAACATGAAGGCTAAACACATTTTAATCAGAATGTAAACCATAGTTAGGGCTAGGCACATTTTGAAAGGAATGTAAACCAGAGCCAAGGTTCCAATGGGAACATGAAGGGCTAGATGCATTTCGAAAGGGACATTTACCATAACCAAAAACTTGATGGAAACAATATGGGCCAAATGTGTTATGAAAGGAATGTTTATCAAAACCAATGTCCCAATATTGGGGATTATGATACAATTTATGGAAGTACACAAATGTGTACCTGTTATACATATTGGGTTGGTAATATGGATGATTGCAAATCCACATCCTGTTATGTTTTTTTATTGGGAAGTGGTGCTATAAGTTGATAATAAGAAGTAAACATTTATTGGTATGTCATTAATAGAAGTTGAATATATGGCAACTTCATAAGCAACAATGCAAACAATGTGGCTTTCATTACTTTTTGGGAGCATTGGTGTTCCATAGATAAAACCCATTGTCATATATAATGACAATCAAAATTGTATATCTTTATCAAAGAACCCAGTATTTCATGTTCACATGAAACATATCAAGATTCATCATGATTTGGTGCAAGAAAAAATTGAAAAATGCTTAAATTAATGTATTCTAACACGAAAAATATGGTTGTAAATATTTTGACCAAGGGACTTTTTGTTGACAAGCATGAAGGTAAAAACACAGTCAAAGGAGCCATTCAAGTGAGTGGACACTTTTAAAAATTGTATTTTCATATGTTTGAAAAATCACAAGGGAAACATAATTTGGATTGTCATTAAAAAATTTGAAATATTTTGCATTAATTGCAAATTTTATATGCTTAAAGTTTGACACAAATAAAAAATGTTTTTGCATGTTCGAAACACTCAAACCTCAAGAATGGATAATCCCTATTTTTTTCAAACGTCTTTTTTTCTACCAAATGTGCACCATTTATTTTGAAAATTGGGGAGGATTTTAACAGTGATAATTAGAAGAGCGAAAGGACTTGAATTAATGAATTTTGTTTTATAACCGACTTGAACACATTTGATTCAAATGTGCCTTTGACCTTGAAAATTATGGATTTTGAAAATGTGGCCTTAACAAAAGTTGTTCATATTTATGTGATAAAAGGCATGAATGCATAAAATATATGATATAAAATCAAATTTTAGTCAAATGTTTTTATATTTAACATGAAACGTTAAACTTACTATCCAATATACAAAATTATAAATTATAAACCAACATAAAATTGACATGTGTCATGTGTAATCTTCGAAAAAGGACTTTTACTTTGGCACCCCTAGCTCCTTTGACTATGTTTTCACCCATCAATATTTGTGACATTTGATGGTTGTGATTAAGTGCACAACTTGATAGTTAGTTGAAAGGAGGTGTTGGATATCGACTTCCTACCAAGTTATTTAAGTTACTTTAACCAAGTTATAGTTATTTGAGATGTTTGTGTTACATGCACTTACTTTTGGGACTATGACATATGTTAAGTAAGTTTATTTGAATATCTATATTTAAGTTTAATGTGAAATATTTCAATGTATGAGGTGATGGTCTTGTCCATGTGCCTTCTAAGGTAGGTAACGTCTATACGAGGGTGTTCACCTCCTATATAGATTAGGCAAGAGCTTAGGGGTGAATTGTAAGTTTGTAGCAACATCTCTATGATCCTAACATTGGGTGGAGAGTTTATAATAAAAATTAGTGTTTTTATCAACTTTATTCTCTCATCAATTCACTGTCAATTGCCAACATTCCTCACATTGAAATAATGCAAAATTTGCCAAATTAGAAAAAACAATGCTCAGTAGCCAAACCTTCAAAGTTTCAAATCCCTATACCCCAGGGGTGGTGGCTCAGTGGTATAGCCCTGTCTGGGACTTTGAGACCTCAAAATAGGTTCTGGGTTCAAACCCAATGGTGTGAGGTGAAAGCCCTGCCAGCTGTTTACCAATGAGCTTGAGTTGGGATTGATAACTGCTTGTCGGTTGGGGGGCCGCTGTTATGCTTCCCAAAAACAAAAATAAAATTCAAACTCCTATCATGAATATATTCTCCTCACCATGGGTCAGGTACCAAAGGTGTTTTAGGATATTCCACACCATGGGTAATGGCTAGAGGCCATGGCCTTTTCCTAGAATAAAAGATGAAGGGCTGCCATGATGACTTGCAAGAATCGAAAAGCTCAAAAGCACAGAGGGGTTGGGGGAAGGTCAGGCCAGGGGGGCTTCTACGGTTCAGGACTCTGGAAGGAAACAAACAAAAAATCCAGCATTCTGCCAATGCATGACCAACAAAGGAAATGGTCATATATAGCTTTGCAATGAGAACTAGAAAATAGGTTTTCACTGGACGGGACAAATCACAAATTGGAAGTGGGGTCCAGACACAAGAAATTCCTGGATGGAATGAAATGACAAAATACGACCAAGAGGAGGCCCCAGCAAGCACAAAAAAGGATCGGACTCTCTCTCTTCACACTTGCGGAATTTGAATCCAAATGTAGCACTCAATTTATGCGGCACAACTCTCAAACTTTCTGGATGTGTGGGGGCAAGTGGCGTGAGCACGAGACAAAAATGCCTGGACAAAAGAATTCCTTGATCCTGAGGTTGTAGGATGGATCAAGGAGCAGGAGGTTGAGAGGGGTGTGAAAATGCAAGCACCTTGTGAGCTTGTTGTAAAATTTGAACAATTATAGAGTGCGAAAGTAAGGTGTGATCTAGGACCTCTCTACCTTAAAAGGTGTTGAACATATCAAGCAAATTTGGGCAATGATACTCCAAAGCCAAAAATTGTACAAACTTGAAAACATGAACTACTAAGCAACTTAATTTTTGAACACCAAACATGCTTGTCATTTTGGAGTCTCTTCTTAGTTTGAAAATTGAAATTCTGGTTAGAGGTCATCATGTTATTTTAGCACAAGTGCTATTGGTAGCTCATTCTCTAGCTTGAACCCCCTTGGCTGACATCCTTTCATCTTCTAACATTCAACATTTTAATAGTGCCCACCACACCAAACCTTAATTTATATTCTCACATCCAACTCATGATACCATGCCTGCATTGCCAAAAATAGCTGGTAACAAGTATTGGAAGTACTTTACCACATCTCGATATTGACTAGTCTAGTAAATAATCCTATATAGTAAAGGAAGGTTGAAGCCTCCCTTAACTCCGCTCACGGACGGACAGTGGCCACCGACAGTGGGACTTCCCACTGTCCGTTTTCTCGACCGCCCTTGCGAGCTCCCGCGTGGACGCGGACAGGGGAAGTCCCACTGTTCACGAACGGACGGTGGCTACGGAAAGTAGCTAAATATAAGTCGAAGGGTGGGACAATGTGTCATTCGTCCCGTCATCCAGCCGTATGGATGAAATCTGTCTATTTACAGCAAAGTCGCTCGAATCGTCATCCGTCCCGTCATCCAGCCGGATGGATGAAATCCGTCTATTTACAGCAACAAGAGCCGCAGCAGCAGTTACAGTAAAGGAAGAAAGTTCCTTCCCCTGTCTCCGGACGGGCAGTAGTTAAAGGACAGGAAGAAAGTAACTTCCCCTGACTCCGGACGGGGTA
>Ga0209611_10008265_pt1 | contig 16359 bp, 12 predicted proteins | sample S1TSphgellanicum_3_FD_187693 | JGI IMG/M metagenome (GOLD analysis project Ga0209611, IMG submission 187693) | Host-associated microbial communities from peat moss isolated from Minnesota, USA - S1T2_Fc - Sphagnum magellanicum MG (SPAdes) (version 2) | ecosystem: Host-associated > Plants > Peat...
ACAATAAATAGGAGTTAATTCAAATATGAGCCACTAATTAACATTAGCAAGGAAATTAATAATTAATCGGTTAATAGTTACAAAGATTATAATTTAACATTAACAAAAGTCAAATTTAAACTAAATGCATGATTAACATTACCCCCTTTTTTTCCCCCTAGATTATGTCATCATAATTATTTGAAAAATATTTTAAACTAAAAAAAAACATCGATCTTGATGCATTCATCCATTACTAGTTTTTGGTTTGGTAAATCCATCCAAATAAATGTGAAAACAAAAATATTATGGTTGTAGATGTGATTTATTCTTGTGGTTTTTCTGTGATGTGAATATTTGTTGTGTTATCTCATGGTGAGATTGTTGTTTCAACACCTTGTTGGGGTATTAGTATCATAAGTTGAATTTTATTTCTTGTTGCAATTGTGTTGAAATCATAGTTGTTATACCTAGTGGTGATAAAGGAAATGCACACATGTGAACCTTTGATATTTCACACATGTACTAGATCAAACAATATATTAAATGTTGGATCAAACATTGGTGCCTATTGTACCACATGAACCATTTGTGGTTGTATTGAAAGGTGAAATAACCAGAGTCGATGCCTAGGTTTTGCTTTCAATTTGTTTGTTAATAGCATAAAAATGGTTGAAGAACATGTGTAAGTTGTTAATGTCAATTTGCATGCAAGTATGTATGTGAGTTAAATTGAAGGCAATTGTTCAAAACTTTTGTAGTAAGTTGTTGTAACTGAATCTTAGCAAGGGTTGTAATGTAAAACCCCTATGTTGATTATGTTCTTCAAGGTTGTGAACATGTACTCAACGACTAAACTCTTAAGTTTCATCTAATATGGAGTATTATGACTTGCTGAAAAATAATTTTGATTGTGTATTAGTAATTTTAAAACATTAAAAAACTAACCCATTTATCGTTGATTGAAAAAATATTATTTGTGCGGTACTTCCTTCTTTTAGGTGAATCCTCCAATTGAATTGAGGTGTTTTTTTACGCATCCATAAGTTGTTGATTTTTCCAATGTGCTAAAGATGTTGTTTTGGAATGTGATTCTAACACTAGTTGTTCATTAAATGGTTTCCAATTCCCAATTTGTGTGTTTTTTGAAATTTCTTAATTAAACAAACTACAAAACAAAATTCAAACAAAAAAAAAAATTTAAGTTCAAAACTATGAATACATGATAATATACTCTTTTCTTTACAAAAGGAAAATAACAAATGTATAAGATCTCCTAGAAATATCTAATTTAGATTTACCTTTTTGTTGGAAATGACCAAAATGAATTTAATCCCAAAAAATGGTCGTCAAATGTTGATATAGATAAAATATACACTTTTAAAATAACATGTACATAAAAATTTCATTATTTCATATGCATGGATGTTCAAATTATACACAATGTATAGATTCAAATTCAAAAATTAACAAAATGAACTTTTATATATGTATTACAAATGAATAGGTGACAATAGATTCAAATTCAACTCCTTAGCAAGCATTAAATAAAAATTAATTCAGATCAAAATTACTAACTAGTAGTTAAATTAATTACATAACAAGTAAGAACTAATTCAAATATGAATCACTAACTAAAATTAATAATGTAACTAATAATTACAAAAAATTTAATTTAACACTTATCAAAATAAAATCTATATTCAATACATTGTTAAAATTAATTCAAAATATGCATCATTAATTAAAATTAACAAGCTAATTCATAATAATTAATAAATTTTATTTAAAAAAAATTTAACACTTACAAAAACCAAATATGTTATTAATGCATGGTTAATACCTTCAAATATTCTAATTAACCTAACAATCCCAAATTTAGTAAATTCACAAATGGATACCTTTTCAAGGAGGGGATTTCTTCAATTATTTTGAGTTGCAAAAGACAAAATTTGACATAACACTTTCCTTAACAAAAGATAAAAATCACATTTGTTTTTGAAAAAGCAAAATAGACAACATGTATGACTAAAAACATCTCGGGGAATAAAACAACTTGTTCAAAAATGGAACAACGACAATCAATTATGACAATGAGAGTTGCATCAAGATTGAAAAAAAATACCCAACTTTTTTTTCATGTGAAAATGAAACATATTGAAATACCATTATCATTTCACAAAAGGAAAAAAAAAAAAAAAAAAAAAGTGTTAATGAAAAACTAGACTTAACACATGTACTCTCTCAAGAATAGCAAGTTAAAAAGGGCTTTTCATCACAAAGAAAGAAACTCTCAACATAAGTTTAAGAGTGCTAAACTTGTAAAATTCTCATCTTATAGAATTCAAGAGAAGTGAGAGAATCAAAAGAAATATGAAAGAGAATCCCAATGTAGATATATGATCAAGATAATCATGTTTTAACACTACATTGGGAGCTTTCATAAATGAAGTTTCTTCATGTTTGAATTGTAAGAATGTCCTAACAAAGTCATTATTTAGCTTAACAATTAATGAGGAATGTTGAATTAGACCACTAAGTTCTTGGTACTAGAACAACACTGGCAATTATAAAATAGGTATAGTAGTTGCAAATTTGAAATTGAATTTCTTACCCTGGGTGGAGTTGGAGGATTGGGTTTGGATTATTTTTTTAGGGTTTCAAGCTCTCACACCAGCCAGGTATTTGTGATTCTCAATACTTCATTTGTTGTTGTAACTCTTTGGTTTGTTGTACGACTTTGGCTGTTTTCAAAAGAAGAAGGAATTGAGCTTCTGGAGGAGGTTGGTGAGGTAGAGATTATTGAGAATTTGAAGTTGTATGGGCAACAAGAGAAGTTAGCATAGTAATGTTGGGAGACTTTTTTTTTTAGGGTTTAAGGATTGGAGGTTTGATTATCTCATTTCTGTCACTGTGTGTGGGTCAGATGATAAAATAAAAAGATCACTGAAAGTTGTTGAAGAATTGACAGTGTGTTGCGAGATCACTGAAAATTTGTTGAAAAGTTCTTCAGAGTTTTCATACATCAACTGAAAGCTCTTGAAGAAGTCAAGGTGTTCCAAGATATGGCAGATCTAGGGTTTAGGGTTTTTAAGTTGCAAGGTTGCAGCAGCTTAAGGGTTTCAGACTAGGGTTTAAGGGTTTCCAGTTGCTAGCTTCCAACAGCTTAAGGGGTTTCAGGCTAGGGTTTAACGATGCTGTCTCATGAATCCTTCAAGCTGAAAAAGAAAGCATTGTGATGAGCATCTAGGGTGTGGGTGATTTTGATTCAGGTAGGAGAAGGAGGAGAGACAATGGTGTGGTTTCAGTGTGAGAGCTGCGGGGAAAATCTTAAGAAACCCAAACTGCAGAATCACTTCCGAGGTTGTGCTGCCAGAAAGGTTCTACTCTTCTTCTTTTTCTTTCAACTGGATCATTCACCGCTCTGTTCAAACTGGAGGACATTGGGGGGGTTTATGTCTACGAGTCTGTAACAGATCTGTTGTATGATTTAAGTCTGTGACAATAAACGTCCACAACTTTCAGATAAATCTGTTGTCCAGAGCAGCAGCAACAGAGAACACAACAATTTTACAGAAGTACTTTTGGGTTTGCTACAAGTACCAATGATGGTTCTAGCATTGCTGTCTAACGTTCTGAATTCTGAACCTTTTTTTCTCCTTGCAGTTTGGAGTTTCTTTTTACCACTTTTTTCTTTTTTTGGGGTGGTATCTCTGACATTGTTTTGATTATGAATGCAGTTGTCATGTATCGACTGTGGTGTTGTCTTTGATCAGCAAAGTGTTCAAGCACATACTTCTTGTGTTACAGAAGAGGTAAAATAGCTTTCTTGCTTCAAATCACTCTGCTTGCATGTGTCTATGGAGCTTCTTTTTTTTTTGCCATTCCAGAACTGAAAATCTGTGTGTTGACATCAGTAGTGCTGCAGTCTAGTCCTTCTTTGGATGTCTTCCTGTAGAAATCATGACAATGGATGTAAGTTGCTACGACTCTGGTTTCAGTATTGCTAGAATAAGTATATTAGAGGTTAGGGTTTAGGGTTTAGGGTTGGGTGCTTTTGTGAGTGTTGTGGTGATGAAGTTTAATGGAGTTTAGGCACCTTAGTGACTAGCCAAATGTGGCACAATTGTGGATTGCAGGAGAAATACGGACCAAAGGGACTGATCAAAGGTGGCAGTGTTTCCACCCAAAAAGTTCAAAAAGAGCAGAAACCAAACGCTGCTGACATTGACTTGAGTATTGGATTGGCATCTAAGCCTCCCTGGGCTTGCAGGTAAAAGAGTGAGTCTGGTTGGTGATGTGCATCGACCATGAAGCAAAAAATTTCATCAGATGGTTGCTACTATTTTGTCTCACCATCTGTTGTTGAAAGATATATGACATTGGGTTTACCGTGAGTGTAGCCTTTGCAACGTGAGTACAACAAGCTTTGAGACCTTGGAGGGCCATTCACAGGGAAAGAAGCACCGCTCCAAAGTGAAAGCTGCTCTTGGAAAATTGAACCCAACAGTACCAGCTGAGAAACACAATGGGAGTGCTGGTGTAATTCCAGTGAATGGAAATCTTCCAGAGAGTACACCTGAAAGCAAGGTGAAGCTTGAGAAAGATGGTGTTGTTGGAAGCATTGGACCAACTTATGAGGAGGGAGGAGGAGATAAGAAAATTCGAAAGAAGCGGAAAGCAGGCGCATCTGACACTGATGCTCAAGAAAATGTCATTGCAGCAAGTGAGAGTTTGGAGGCAGATGTGGAGCTGCCAGGCAAAAAGAAAAGGAAGGAAAAGAAGGGTATGATGGGCAGTTGTGAGGATGACAGGGCTGTCAAACAAGAGCTCAACAAAACTATGGAAAAGAAGTCAAGTGAAGGTAAGTTTGAGACCAGGGGTATATATATCTGCAATGAAAACTCTGAAGCTTAATTCTCATGGCAAGGACTTGATCAAGAATTCCCATCATACTGGCAATGCTGGTGGTACCAGATTGTGGTGAAACTAGTGACAGCTTGTACTGATTTCACAGAGTTAGTATTTTAGGGTTTAGGGTTTCTGACTGAAATACATTCGCAGGGAAAGAAGAAAATGTTGGCATCAAGCCCACCAAGGCTGTCAATTGGAATAAGATTTTCACCAAAGTCCTTGCAAAGGTAACCAGAAAGAGCTCCCAATTGGAATTCTTAAGAGTGAATGCTGCAAACCAGAACAATTTGACATGTTTGAGGCTTGCATGAAGTTTGCTTGTGTGTTGACAATCAGGCTGATGGGTGGGGATTCTGTGCAGTCTCCAAATGGATCAATGAAGACAAGGAGTCTGATGAAGGAAGTGCTGGTTGTTGAAGCATCTAAACTGTCACCTAATTTTCCTGAGAAGAAGATGCTGGAGGCAGAGCTGTTGAATCAGGTAGGTGCAAACTTTTACTCTTGTTTTCCTTTCTCACATGGTGACAAGCTTATGCCTGTAGTATTGCTTTAAGATGTGGAGAAGTGCGTCTTTGTTTGGGTCTCCTGTTTTATGAACTTATCATGTTTCAGATGATTTTGGGATTGTCTTGGGTTTTATGTGTGCAGTTAAGGAAATCCTCTAAGTTTGTGGTGGAAGGGAAGGTTGTGCGGCTGGCTAAACCTTTGCAACAAGGAGTCTGATGAAGAGAAGTGCCCTTCTTTATACCAGCTATCTTTTTAGGCTACAATTTTATGTTTCATCTGCATGGCTCCCTTGTGCAGCAATATGGACAAAATGTCATGTGCATGGCATAAGAAAGCATCGATGGTTGTAAATAGACTGAGGGATTTGGTATCCACAGTAGTCTCTCTGGGATTTCAGCTATTATTCTTTCACATCACTGGGATCTGAGTGCTGGTGTAAAAATACAATGGGTATACACTAGCAACAATTCAATTTTGAATGTTTTTTTGACTTTCACATATCTTATGGCCAATCTAGAAATCTGTATGAATTTTCTTTGCAGAGATCCTGGCAGATTGACAAAGATCTGCACAAGATCCCTGTACAAAAAAACAGTTCCGCTTACAGCTGCTATGCTAGATATGGTTGCACATTTGACTTAATTCAAAGTTTTCAAGTTTTAGAGATTGGGGATTAGAGAGCACGGTTGATGAAAATGGGTCTCATTTTTTTTAAGGTCTGTGGAAGGCTGGGTTTAATTGTGAGAAATCTGGATCAATAGAATTGTTTTGTCTAATTTTGTGATTTTGCATGTTTTCTGGAATATGGATGCCAAATTGAAAATTGTTGGCTTCGATTTCAGGGACCCAACAGAAGGCTTTGTTTTGCAATATTTTTGTCCTTGTGATCACAATCTCAAAAGTGTTGGGACACAATCTTTTGCCAAAAAGGTTTTATGTGCATGAAGAAGTTTTAGGCAGATCTACCCATTGAATATCTATCTTTTTTCAACCAAAAAACACTCGCCTTTTTTTGTTTTTCCTGGCATTGTTTTTTCTTCTATCAACTTTTGAATTGAAGAAGTCATGGAAACTTTTTTTTTTTGTGAGGGAGAAAAACTCAATGAAAACAATAAAGGAAAATAAGATGTTCAGGGCCTTCATATCCTCACTTGCAAATGAGAAGTGAGAAAAGTACAAAAGAAAAAAGTACGGGAAAGATTCAGAACATTCAGGTAAAAAATTAAATCCTGCAACTAACTGAATCATTCAGAAATTGTGCAACTTTTTTCTTTGCAAATGAGTCATTCATGCATGCAAAGCATCAACACACCCCGTGTTCAACCCAATCCCAACATATGACCCAAAAAAGTTGATTGAGAGGCAAAGAACAAATCAAAGTGGACCACAAGAACATAAAAAGCATCAAAGGGAAAAAATATGAAAGCTTCTTAAAGACCACATATACGTGAACATTCTATGATGGAATCTTGATGTGGAAAGAGCAAGTTTACAACAATTATGCAAACTAAGTTCACATGTGAGTATAGAGATATTAGTGACTAAAGATGCAATGATGGATGAGGCCCGTAAAGGGGGCATGCAAGAAACATGAGCCAACAAGTTTAAAATATAGCTCAATCCCCAATGCAACAACTAGTACATAAGTTTGGACATCCTCGATAGTAATAATGCCCACTAGGAAATGGTTTTTTTTTTTTAAAGCATTGAATGTACTTGCATTTAATATATGAAAGATAATCAAAAACTCTAATTATGCTTGAAATTGAATTCAATTTCAACAAAGGACATGTGATGCATTGGTTTAAGATTTCTCCTTGTTAAGTGAAAGGAATTAGGGTTGTGCGATGCATTAGTTTAAGATTTCTCATTGTTAAGTGAAAGGAATTAGGGTTGTGATGATGCATTAAGTATAGGATTCCTCACTTTAAGTTTAAGGAATTAACGTTTGAATCTAATGGAACACAAATCAACTACTATCCCACTTCAATCAATTGTCAACTTGTGTAAAATGTTTTAGATTTTTTTTTGGAAATGTATGCATTTATTGAATTGTATATGAGAAAGGTGGACAATGGATGAATTTGAGGATGTTGAACAACGGATAAACTTGAGAAATTTGAACATTAGACAAATGCAAATGGAACAATGGATGGATTGGATGAATTGAACAATCCTAGGAATTCGGACAATTTGGATGAACTGAAGGAAGTTGGAGAATGAATGGATTCAATGAATTGAACAATGCAAGGAATCAAAACAATTTGGATGAACTTAAGGAAGTTGGCGAATGGATGAACTTGGGAAAATTGGACATGAAGATAATCCATGAAAATTGGGCAATAATTGAGCACAAGAAAATGTGACAAATTGGGGAAATGGGACAATGGATGGACTTGAAGAAAATGAACAATCAAAAGACATTGGACAACAAATGAACTCATAAAATTTCAATGGATTAATGGTTGAAACACCTACATTTTTCGCCAAAGGGAAAAAAAATGTTATTCTACCTTCCATTTTAAGGCAATGCATGAATTAGACAAGTCTATGATTGGGACAAATGGATGAAAATGGAATTGTACAATGGATGAAATTAAATTATTTGAAGACTTTATTTATTTTTCGAATTAATAACTTCATCCATTAGTTCCAATTTCATTGGTCTTCAACTTTTCAATATTTTGAACACAATTTGACATTCAAAAAAATTGACTCCTAGGGAAGATGAATAAATGGATAAATGATTTTCATGAATTTAAAACTTCATCCTTCTTCCCAACTTTGATAAATGTTAAACAAATGCATTGAAAGACTTTCATCGAATAACATTGAATCTCATGCATAATTAAAAGTTTATCACAAAATTATGTACATCCAAAAAATTGAAATGAATTTTTTTGTTGGGCATCTTTTCTTATTCAACAATGAGGTTGATGTCACATTAATTCATTGCATTTTTTTTATGTTGTTTACTTTAGGCCACATCAATGTATTGAATTGCCATTGTGATTGAGCAAAACAAACATTCATTGTTCTTTCATAATTAATATCAAATGGATAAGGGGTTTAATATTTGTTCCTCGACCAATCATGTCACCAATCATTGCACGTAAAACAATGTATGTATATCTATTGGAATTAACTTGAATTAATAACTTCTTAACCCATGAAAAATGGGTCCTAGGGCATAATACTTTCCTTTTTGTGGGTGCAATTATGTGTCTATTCTATGAATACAATTGTCAACTTAAAACATGGAAGAAGAATGTTCAACTTCTGTTTATTTTGTATTAAATTTATTAAAAAATGAGTTTAAATGAGATATTGAAAGGAAATAAAACAATTTTTTTCTTAACACATGTTTTATCACAACGATATGCATATATCAAGTTGTGAAGGTTGTTCAAATGAACATTTATTTATGAACTATATATGATAGATACATGGATTTGGTGAATTAAACTTAATCTTGTCAATGGTTAATGTTTAAAAATTGGTTCATATGTTGACCATCTTTGTAGGATAACAATTTTATGATAATGTGGTAATATATAAATGATATGTTCATTGTGATTGTTTTCATATGGTGACTTTCTTTGATGGTGGGCTACTGTCATTAATATGAAGTTCAAAGTTTAGCATATTACTTAAACATCAACTAGCAAAATAAAAACACAACAATGAATTTGGATTAAAAGTACTAACCAAACAAATAATTTATGACTATTCAACATATAGTTTCTTATTAAAAAAATGCCTACATAGATTAAGTGTATAATTTAATAATTATATTTGCCAATATGAATTTCATGGATGTGATGAACACATAATCGTGTATGGTAGGTAATTTAATGGCCCTTGAATGTTGGATTGTGTAATGGATAAGGATGTGTATTTATGTTTCACATTCCTTACTTATATGTAAACATGTAAATCTTTACATTTCATCTTTGTAGTTGAATTCACCTTCCCTTGGAGGGAAATTTCACCTTTTAAATTTTCAGAAATCTTTCAAAAGCGTAATGTACCTTACATTTTTATAAGATTCCTAAATTTTAAAAGTCATTTGTGTTAAGGAAATATCCCTTTTCAACGTTTCTTGGATTCTTGAACCCAAGCTTGAGCTATTGCCCTTGATTTGGCCCTCAAATCCAAGAAGAACCTCACATGGGTTCCTTACCCTAACATAATAAGTTTATGTTAATATACAAACATATTTGGAGGAATTTGAAAGCCAAATGAAATGTTTATAATGGTTATATACAAAGTGGGCATACTTGAATTTGAAAATTTGAAATTGTATGAACTATGATATGTGTTATAAAAAATGTTTTGATGGAATTATTTCAAACACATTTGTTGGTACACATATGCATGGTTAACTTGCCATTGGGGAATTAAGATGAATGTGTTTTGAAATTTTGTAAGGGTTTAGTCAAGGTTGGGTTGATATTAACATGGAAATGGATGAAAAACATGTAAGGTATAGAAAGATAATCATATTGAGCTTCAAATGTGCCAAGGTGTCCAAGTTCATTTTCAATTCATTCCTAATGATATGCCAAAAAAATTCCAATTAATAATCTAAAAGAAAGAAAACAAGAAATGTGGTTTTTTGGGGGTTTTATTTTGTCAATTATTAATGAAAATAAAATCAAATTCAATAGATTTTTATGTTCAGTTTTAATGCTAACTAAAAATATAAAAGGATGTTTAGATTTTTTAAAAATTATAGCTTGTTTATTATTAAATTTAGCTAGCTTTTTAAATGGATGATCATCACTTTGCTTGCATGAAAAAACAAAACATTAATGAACAAAAGAACATTGATCCCCATAAAATATTGAATTTTACAAATGTGGATCACTACAAAAGCCATAATAACCCATGTAAAAATATCAATAAAAAAGCTTAAAAGGTTTGGTTTGGATGGGTGTGGGGTCATTTATTTTATACTAAATAAATCATAGATGGACATCGATATGATAATTGCACGATGGAAATTAATATTAGGTGAAAATAATATCCACATGTGATGGGTTAATAAGTTAAGGTTGTTGATAAGTCAAACAAGACACTTGAGGGGTTTTTGAGATCAAATCTTTGGTTTAAATTAATTAGTGTTTAGATGTCTCTATATGGAAAATTATGAGGCTACCTATTCATATTTTGTTAAATACAATATATGAAGCTAAAGAATAATTTGAAAATATCAATTTATGTGTGGTGAGCCCAATGTAAAGTTTATGTTTCTAGTTACATGTGGCCAAAACCCAAAGGATTCAATTTTATCTAATTTTGATTACAAGTTTAAAATAAAATAAAATGACATGTGTTAAATGAAATAACCAAGATGTGGAAATGAAGATATCCTAATTAATATTATAAATTAATTTGAATGATCTAAGTTAAAATACCATATGTGATTTTGATGTCAAATTATTAATTTAAAAAATAAATTGGATGTATAAGTTACTTAACAAACATGATGGGAAACAAAATTTAATTTTTATTATATGCATCTTATATGTTATTGACACAAGGTCATGTTTTGATGTAACAATGGGTGGAGATGAAATATTGTTCGCACCAAAAAATGTTACAATGATATTGGCTAACATTTTTCTATTAACAACGTTAAGGATGCCATGCTAAGTACCTTGTGAATTAGCTTAATCGATGTAATAAGATCCGATGTTGTAATATCCAATGTTGGCCAGGTCTAGGTTTAAAAAACAAATTTGGTGGGTATACATAGACCCATACCCAACTTGAATATGGGCATAACAAGTCTAGACATGTACTTAAAGATTCAACTTAGAACTAGATTTTGCAAGTTTTGAAGGCTTTTTTACAAGGTTTATATCATATGGTTCAATAGGGGTTAAGGTTTTAGGTTTAATGGTTATAGGGTTTTGAATCTTGAAATGTTTGGTCCATATCTATTATAAATTGTTCAAATGTACAATCTTTTTCTTTTCATCATTTAATAAGGGGACCTTTCTTGGACCATTTGACCAACAAGAGTCAAGCTTCCCCATAGGAAGTTGCTTCAAGCCCCTCTTTATGTTTTGTTTGAAATACACCAACTAAAGAAAACATATGTCCTTTGACACATTTTCAAATGTGTTTTATGCTTTAATGTACAATTCAAGGCAATGAATGCCATGTGTTAAATGTTGTCAAATGGGTTGGAACCAACCTTGAACCAAGCTTGGAAACATGCAAAATAAAGGTCTAAAATTAGCCACACCTTATAAATGGCACCTATAGGTCTCATAAAACCTATAATTGTTGACTCAAGAATCAACAATCTATTAAATTGAGCCTAGCTTTAAGATCAACATGTTTTGAAAATATTCCTTATACCTAAAATTGAAGGGCTTCTATTTTTCAAAACATTATAAACACAAACCCAATGATTATTCTAAAAACCAACAACCAACCAACACTAATAATTTAACAAGGTTTCTAATATCACCAAATAACCAAAATTGTAATAAGTTCATGACTATTGCATTGTCCATGAAATGTGTATACATATCCATTTCTTAAACTTCATAAGTGAAGATAACCACTAGAAGTAGTCCATGGGGAAAAATCAAAATTTTACTACCATTGATATGCACATTTGTCTCAATATTTAAAGGTGAAAATGATGTTAAGAGTTTTGAAATCATCCATTGATTGTGATTGACATTTTAAAAACAATGTAAAGGAAATCAAAATCATGTTTAACATAAGATGCACATTAATACAATATGGGACAAGATGATGTGGGTAACAATGAAGATTGAATCAACTTAGATCAAATCCATTTGTTTCAAGAACATATTTAAACTTTAGAAGTATGTAATAATTTTGTAAAGGCTTATGCAAAGGTGTGTATGGAGAACACAACAAAATGCAATTGAAATGATGGTGGAATTTTATTTTGATGTAGATGTGTACTGAATTGACATAAAGTTTGATGTTCTTTGTTGACATGTCTAAAAGCAACATGTATTTCATGTTGGATGCAACTATTACATTTCATAAGTTGTGCATAGGCGCAATCAAAAGTTTCAACCAAATTATTGTAAACATTATTCTTAAAACAAATTCAAACATGGATAGTTCATCATGTACTAACAATTTTGCCCTTGTCCAAGCTCAAACAAAAATCATAACAAATAATGAAATTATGTAACATGCTTAAATTTTTTGAAATTACAAAATGGATTTCATAAAAAAACCAAATAACACATACAATACATCTAGATCTTTCATTATCAACCACATATTTGGTTCCAATTCCAAGACAAAATTTTACCTTGAAATCTTACATTAATGCAAAGTCTCTTTTCATTTGGTACAACCAAATTCCAATACAAGTCGAGGATAAACACAAAAGACATACCAATAAAGTCATCATGATTTCAAGACACAAACAAGAGACAAAATGTTGGCATGTGATCACAAGGTGAAAACATGAAACTTATTATTCAATCGTAAATAAGAAAGTAGAAAAAAAATTATATAATGTTTTGTCTAATGCGTTGTATTAGATGAATCTATACCTATGAGGGGAAAGGCTTATGTTAACATCCTTAAAACCACCATATTGTAGATCCATTCACATTGCCAACCCTTGGCTTTGGTTTACATGCTTCCACACTTGGCACATCTTGTACCATGTCTCATACCTCTATTACAAAACCCAATGCAACAAAAGTGAGAAATGCCAAAAGAGGTACATGGGATGTGTTATCTTGATTTGATATTCATACATGTCTTGATTTAAACTAGAGACAATGAAATGAAAAATAATTTAGCCCACTTTTCACACTATTTGCACATGTTTTTTTCACACCCACATAATACATGATTCACCTTGTGTGGATTAACATGCACCATGTGACCTCATGTGACTTAACATTTTTCACCAAATATCGTTGTAGAACACTCATTTTCTTGGTCACATCCAATTTTAGGTATTTCATATTGCATATTTCATGACCAAGTCGTGAAGGAAGAAAACGACATTCCATGCAATTAAGTATGTGGTGGGAATTTGAGGGAAGTTTTGTTTGCATTTGAAAAAATAAGTTGTATATAACATATATTTTGATTGCACAATTATTAGAACCTTGTAATAATCAAGAGCCTTTTGTATTTTCAAGAATTAAATATGGTAGCTTTGACTAATGTTCGGCACAAAATAATTGGCAAAAGGTATGGCTAAAAAACATATATTTATATATATATATATATAATTTTATGTGTCAAAATCTTTGAAAATTCAATTTCAAATCTATATGGAGTTGTCCATTGTGATATTTTTCAAAAAATTGTCGCTTTAATTTTTTTCATCATTTAGTTTGTCAAGATCTGTTTTTGATGTCTTTTCTAGGATTTTAGTTAAACTTGAAACATTTATAGGGAGCATTTGACATCCTTATTTGTGACAATATGTCATAGTTCAAATTATTATCTAAACCTTTTTGTTCTTCATGCTATCAAATTTTTCATGTCTAACTTTCAAAATATCATTTGTCAAGTTTTTTTATCAATTCAAAATTTCTTGTCATTTTTTTAATAATTTAATCGTGCAATGAAATCATCCCTTTGTAATGGAAATTTCTTTAAATCCTCAAAGATCTAATTTAAAAAAAATAACTGTTAAACATGTTGGATATTAAAATAAAGTTTTCAAAGTATATTAATATAATTGCAAACAACTTGGTATTCTTAAAGATTTGAAAATAAAATCAAAATCATAATTGTGATGTTAAAATTTCCAAGTTTTATGAAGCCTTATCTCAATCATGTCATCTTAAGTTGATGTAGATATTTTCTATGGTCTAATTCATTTGGTTTTCTAAGTTATAGATTTTCATAAGAAATATCGAACAAGTCTATTTTTAAAATAGGGTTGTGTTGTTAACAATTTTTTTTTTCAAGTAATAACAAATAATTTAAGGTACATGGATCCTTAGTAATAGCCAAACTAACATGTGAGGTGCTTTGAAACATAATGTCTAGATTATTTGAAAACTTGTTTAGACAATAATGGGTTGTTACACAATAAAATGGAAGGTATATAATTAAAATTTGACATGTGGTTTGGAATCATATTGCTTGGATGATACATTAACTTTTATTACATAGGAATAAACCGTTTTGATTTTAATTTTAGAAGACAAATTGCAAATCAAAAACATTATTTATCTATATAAATGAACCAAATTATAAATTGTTAAAAAATCGTTGACATTTTTTCATAACAATAATGATTTAGGTGACCATGTGTTCAAATTAATGTTTGAATATTGAAAATTGAATATGCAATTACCATGTGTCAAACAATAACAAAATGTATGAAACAAATTTATGAAGTGAAATGATTTTTGAGTGTTGACAAGGGGGTTTCAAATACATAGGTGCAATATTAATGTGAAAAATGAATATTCATGGACAAGTTTTTTCCATCGACCACAAGTTCACTACTTGAATATCAAATGAAATTGTATTAAAAAAATGGGTTAATTTTTATGATCATTCGTATAGATAATGTGGTTGTTCATGGATGGGTTTCATCCATGAACATCCACCTTTCATATAAAATGGATCAAGTTTATACATGATCATTTAGTCTTTTTGTGTAAATGGATGTGCATGTGTGTTGTAAGTGTAAATGGTCGAATTACACAATGTGTAAAACCATGTAAATGCACATGATTTACACTTACGTGCCCAATTTTTACCCTACAAGGTATATGTTAATATGGGATATAAAATAAAATAAAATAAAATAAAATAAACATAACATGTGTTTTAAACATTTTAGGTATTAATTGTTAGTAGGCTCAATTAATAAATTAAAAACTATTAATTCATTTGCATTGTTTCCATTGGTTCATTAAATCTTGCATCCTTTTACTTATTAAAGGATACAATTTTATTAAACAAATGATCCACCTTTGAAAGAGCAATCACGATTTCCTTTCCAAATCCAAGCTTACTAAAAAAAAAAAAAAACTAGTTTAAATGAATATAGGGCATTGAAATTGTATACAAAAAAAAAAAAGAAATTAAATGTATGACAATTGAGATACATGCACGTTAAAAATTTAGGTAAAATTTAGGAAAAGAGGGCATATAAAATAAAATGCATTGGTTTAGGGTTTAATGACATGTATTGTTTAATGTATCTAAGAGGTTCATTTTCTTTTCTTTTAATTAAAATTCCAATAAATTTGAGTTATTTCATTTTTGGTTCATAATTATTTTCCAACACATGGTATAATAACATCCCCCCCAAAAAAAAAAAAAAAAAAAAAAAAAAACTTTAAAAGTGGGTTTGGGGGAGGGGTAAGGTGGGTTAAATATGGGAAGCGGGGGGAAGGGGGTGGGTTACAACATTTCATGTTCAAAAAGACCTATTTTCTCACCATGGCCCCACATCTATTCCAACTTTAGACTAAATTAGGGCAAAAATAGTGAGTTTGTTTTGGTGGATTAAAAAGATTTTTTTCTAGATTTTTACACATTTTGATATCCGCCGGATATAAGCCATCCTCCCTTCTCTCCTTGGTCATTAATATTTTTTTTGGGAAATTTTGAAGAACCCATACACCCTTTTCTCACTTACATAATTAATTAGAAAATCCCGTACCATGGGTGTGGTATGTAGTCTTGATCGGTTCAATAGAAACTTATATATACCTATTATAACCCATGCAATTACGGAATTGAATTTGTGTGCGTTTTCATTCATTCGGCCGATAGAAATCAATATACCCACACAACACTCATTGCTAATAATCGGCATCATCAAATTGTGATAGATTTTCTTTCGGCCATTCTAGGGTTTAGGATTTAGGGTTAAGGATTTAGGGTTTCGGTCGGCCCCTTGATTTTCACCCTCAAAGTAGAACTTTGGCCAATGATTGAATTGAATTTTGTGATCAATTT
>Ga0209611_10008267_pt1 | contig 16357 bp, 12 predicted proteins | sample S1TSphgellanicum_3_FD_187693 | JGI IMG/M metagenome (GOLD analysis project Ga0209611, IMG submission 187693) | Host-associated microbial communities from peat moss isolated from Minnesota, USA - S1T2_Fc - Sphagnum magellanicum MG (SPAdes) (version 2) | ecosystem: Host-associated > Plants > Peat...
TTCTCTGTGGGTAAATTATAAGGACTGTTACTTTATAGCTATTCAGTTGTATCAAAGAATTGAACTACTGACCAACATTCTTTGAACAAACCATATAAGAAAATTTATTGTGTGTTTCTGGCACCATTGACAAAATTGTAAAAGTTCACATCTTTGAATATGTACAGTGAAAATTAGATGGATGTAATATTCATATCTTTAATAAATGTGTAAATCCAAGATCATGTTAATGTTTCTGTACTATATAAATATTAATTGCACAATCCTTTTCGTGAACAATGAGATGCATTTCTTGGTTTAGTCAACATGAGTTAGGACTGTAGTCCCTGATAAAATAGCTTGTGAAAATAGTTTTTCCAATGAATTGTTTAGGGATTTGTGTCTTAATAAAGTGGATTTACATCGAAAGAGTGGGTAAACATGCACATCACAATAATGGGTGCTTTTAGCCTCAATAGCTGTTTTTGAAAAACAGCATGCATACATTTTTACTATATTATTGCGTTTAATTAAAGATGTGGACTTCTACATTCCTTTTGACATTGAACTTTTGAAATTTTGCTTACTTGGGTTGTGGACTAACTAGGTGAACTATGAGATAAGGATGATGACTCAAGAAATTTGACGAGTCAGCAAATTAGGAATATGTTTGGGGACCACCCATTTCTTCTTATGTTTAAGGAGCTTTGGGGTTGTAATTCCATTTTAGTGTGAGAGTTCAAACATTTACTCAGCAAAAGACGAGAGGGACAGATCAAAATTCTTTAGCATTTGGTTAAATATCTATGTTTTCAAGTCTCATAAACATCAAAGTGAGGTAGCCCATACTGCCCCAGAAAGAATACCAAGGTTGAAAAGAAGTTGCACGTAGCGTCATCACAAGGACCATGTGCATGGCATGGCAATGTCCAAGCTAGCTGGCACAAATGTTACATAAAGTGTGTTCATATGAGGAAGATCATATAATCCAAATCAATAAATTTGTTATAACTACAAAACAAAATTTACAATTAAAAAACAGATAAAATACAACAAAAAGTTGATTTAAAATAATCAATATCTTTATAGTTTTCCTACTACTCATATACAACTAATCATTTTTTAGTGTTGCAGCTTAGTTGCAATGTAGTTACTATCAACACTTAGTTACATATTAATGTAATCTTTACTGACTTAATTTTCTCATAGTGTTGGGCAACAAGGAAATAATGCACAAAAGCTTACAACAGAATCTTCAATAGCTCTCTTTGCAAACACTCAACAAAATAGTGTTCTGAAAGGATGTTTCACTCTTAATAACTTCCATCTTTTTGGGCATTATTGCTACCCATACTGCATTCGTACTATAACAAATAATGAGAAAAAATAAAGAACGAAGGAGAGAGAAAAACTTGCTCATTTGAATGTAACCATATTTACTTACTGAACTATATTAAGCAATCCATCGACAATTTGATAGCCATTTGTTTCATGCATAGTTGTTGACAAAAATTGTTTAATTCTTGTCCAACTATGTATAGATCAGATTTACTGAGCATAAACCTGCATTGTTCACTAAAGCATTGCCACTGATCTTCACAAGGATTTACCTAGGACATGTGCATTGGTTGGTAACCCATATTTTATTTCTGAATCTGGCAGAGATCTAATCTCTCAATTGATGGGTTTTTTTTCAGTCTTCAACTGAAATCAAAGCTGCTCCTTGTTTGTATCCTTCAGAGTTCTGACCTATATTCTTTCAAGTATCAACGTATTGTTGTGATCAGGACATTGCAGTTGCATACATTTCTTGCAAGCTCTGAAACAAGTTTTTGACCAGGCTACAAGAATAGAAAATTTTATCGAGCACGAGCAACAAAACTGGTACACAAATTTCTGGGAAAAAACAACAAATACTCCCAAGTCACAAGCACCCATTTGTAAAACTACAGTTAGACTATGTGCTCTTCTATAGTTCAAAAATGAGTCTCGCAGAAGGACGATGACTTAGCTGGAGGAGCAATGATCTAGTTTCATAATCAAACTCCTCCTTCATCGCTTGCAACTCCCCCACCTCCTCCACCCCCACCGCCAACACTAACATCTCCAGCTTCACTTCCACTGCTGCTACTTCCACCGCCTCCACCGCCTCCGCCATGTCCTCCTCCAGCTCCGTCTAGGTCGCTTTCCTTTCCTACACCCCAAGTTCATCAACCCCGATTTCTGACCTTAAGAAACAGGTGCACATCATGAGTATTACTGTGAAGCTGTACCAGTTCCAAGGGTTTCAACTTTGCAGTTGAGAGCTTTTCAATCAGAGCTTTGCATGCTGGAGTTATGAGCCCACAAAGCAACACTTTCCCACAAGAACTATGTTGCAAACATACCTGCTAGATCAGATTCTTGTTGGCTCATCAGATCCTTGGGCCCCTCATCAGGAACTTCTTGGGTCATCTTCTTACCGTCGACTAGTGTTTCATGATATCCTCCACCCCAGCCGCCATCACCAGGACCGCCCCAGCCATAACCAGGGCCGTCAAAACCATAACCAGGACCACCTCCACCCCAACCTCCTTCATGAAAGCTACAGCTGCAGCCGTCTCCATAGTAGTCCTCACACCAGCATTGCCCCAGATTCTCAGCATCAGCACCGACGTTGTTCTGGCTATTCTGTTGAACATTAGCGTCGGCTGCACTCACGCTTTCTGACTGCAAAAAGATGCCCACAGTCATTCAGTGTGCGTTGTCAGTTTCAACTCTCACCAGCAACAGATTCAAGTTTCAACACAGAAATTTGAGAACTTCCATTATCTGTTTCTCTCTGGAGTGTCATCGGGTGTTTCGTGCTCAAGGTGGAATTCCTACCTCGGAATTCGACTCGAGCAATTTGCGAGTAACTGCGTCCTCTTCATCTTTCAGAGATGCAGGGAAAGACCTGCCCATTACTGGCAACACAAATGCGTAGCTGGAGAGAACAACAAGCACAAGAGAAACTTGAAGGGTCAGCAGAGACCCATTGAGCGGCAAGGCGCCATCTCTGGCCCTGCTGCTGCTGCGAGAGTTGGCATCCCACATAGCAATCAAACTGTCGTCAATTCGGTATAGAAAAAGTGTTGCAGCGACTCTTGAGAAACAGTTTTCATTCGGCAGTACATGAGATCAGAGAGATGGAGACGGAGATGGAGATGAAGGTCCACGGCTGCTTTAGAGATTTGGGTTTTATAGCAACTACAGGGAGTCGACTGTCGGACTAGATGTGTCGCAACGGCATGGGCGCGAAGTGAGATGGATGTCGAGCTCAGCAGAAACTGTTTGATTTCCAGAGTTGCAATCAGCAGAATGTGCAGGTTCCATTTGCACCTCATGTGCTCGTTGCATGAGTAAGTACTAAGAGAAGGAGGATGAGAGGAAACTGAAAGAGGTGGATTAATTAGCGTACGAGAGGCATCACGACAGACTTGCATCATATGGTTTCCAGCGAGATCTCTTCTTTCTTTTGTGTCTGTCAACTCTTTCCAATTATAACTCTCTTGCCGCAAGCTTCTCCGACTGCATGAATGATCTTCTTGGTCCTTCGATCACATCCGAGAACGGAAAGTTGCAATTCTCAACCGCGTGTCAGAGTGAATTTTAGAAACCAGGAACTGTAAAACCTTCTCAATTTTTGCAGCAGCTCGTGAGTCTGTTACTTTCTATGGACAACTTTTTAGGGACGAGTTGTACAGTCTAGCTGCTGCTGCACAAGATGATCTAAGCTTTCCTCTTATAGAGAGATTGCGTGCATGATAGTCAAGCTCTGCTAGTATCTGAGAAGATCCACACACACCGAGCTCGACATCTCTTCAGCTCCGTGATCTTCTCGCACACACGGCAGTTGAAGGTGCACACGTCCATGACGATGTGGCGACATCAACCAGCGACCCTAAACCCTAAACAGCAAAAGACCCATTAAAGGAACCCTAAATCCTAAAAGACCCATTGAAGAGCGACCCTAAACCCAAAAAGACCGTTCAAAGGGACCCTAAACTGTAATAGACTTAAAGAGACACCCTAAACCCCTAAAGACCATTCAAAGGGACCCTAAACTGTAATAGACTTAAAGAGACACCCTAAACCCTGAAAGACCCATTGAAGGAACCCTAAATCCTATAAGACCCATTAAATAGAAACCATAGACCCCAAAAAACCCATCAAAGGGTCCCTTAGTCCCAAAATACCCATGAAAGAGACCCTCAACCCTAAAGGACCTGTGAAAGGCTAAACCCTAACAGACCCATAAAAAAAACCCTAATCTTTAAACCCTACACCTTGTAAGGTTTATTGAAGAAAGATCCTAAACCCCAAGCCCTTGATTTGGTTTATTGCATTGAACTAACATAGGTTGATAGATGGAATCTTAACATGGTAGAAATTTGACCACTTGGATGAAATGAAATTTCATGAATGAATATGCTTATCATGCTGAAAAAAATTGATAACATGTTATCACAATATTAGCATGGATGAAAACTATCATAACTCTAGAAAAATTGTATGGAAAGTGACATGGAAGAAATTCGACAACATGCCATTCCACAATGAATTTTCATGAATGAATATAATTACAATGTGAATGAATATTTGATAATGATTATCACAGTGTGGACACGAATGAAATGGACCACATAGATGTAATCATCACATGGCTGAAATTTACTAACACTCAAGTAATTGTATTTTTTAATGAAAACTGACAACCATCTGTCTGTATAATAAACATAATGGTGTCTATCTTTCTGTTTGTGCTGTCTGAACCTACCTCTCTTCATCTGAGAGATTTTTGCTATGAAAATGCACACACATAGAGTTTTCCTTAAAGTCACCCTGTCTTCGCCCTGTCTTTGGGCCTCCTTTCACCCCCTATCCCCTCTTTGACTGAGGTTTGCCAAGTAAGGAAATTTTACTAAATCTGGGTTTGAGCTAATTATAATAGTTGTACACGTAGGAGCAATGAAAATATATGCAGCAGCAGTGGAGGCGCTCAGGAACAAGGGAAAAGGAGGTCAAAACAGGATGAAACTCAGTTTACCACAAAAAAAAGGGTGCATTTCTGAGTTTCATCCCCTGTTGGAGGCTAATGTACTTCTTTTCCAGGTTTTAAAAAATCTCACTCGGTTTTGGACCAAACTCAGGGTTCTGGTGCCGTGTTTTCCTGACTTTACAGAAAACTCTATTATGTGCCTTTTCATACAACACCTTTTTTTCCCTCTCCCATTCTCGACCAACTTGCAAAACTTTTGATCATTTGCAACACCCATGAATAGCATGACATCACATGATTACAAGACGAATGTGCAAGGAAATGACAAGAAATCTATTGCACAAAAGAATTGTGTAAAAGAATGAAAGAAAACCTGCAACTATCAATGTGTAATGTATAAGTATTTCAACTTGAAATGGAAAAGGGATTTTGTATTGATCTCAAAACTCAATATCCTTGGAACTATTAGACATAAGAAATTCGCACTAAAACAAAAGAACACTAAGTTGAAACACACAAATTTGAAAAAGAATTGGATTGAAGTCTGGGGGACACTCTTCTTATTTGCAAAATAAGTGAGTAAAAATATAAGGTTTCAAATATTGAGTGTTGAGTAATAATTACAATTTAATCAGTTCTAAAATATGGTTATGTTTATTCTAAAAAAATTTTAAAAATCAATTTAGGATATTCATTCATTCATAGTATTAGAGAAAAATAAGTAGAAATGTAACATAGGTACCAAACATTTTAAGTCTTAGTTATTAGTAGGTTCAATTAGTGGATAAGGAACTATTAATTCATGAGGTTTTAGTATTTTCTTTCATTCATTTGTTAAATCTTGCACCTTTTACCTATTATCAATGAAAACCTTGTTTGATTGTTAATTATTCCCTTACAAAGCACATTTGTTCAACCTTGTTCTACGATGATAATTGTACTTTGATTCATGTGTTTTACTTTTTCATATTTTTATTGCATTCATAACTTGGATGTGATCTACTATTTAGCTTATTGAACAATTAATTATAAGCTCATATGTATTTCACAAAGTTTGTGAGGCAATGATATTGGGTCACCAAGAATTTTTAACAAACATCAACACAATGTGCAAAATTAAGAACTCCATAATAAACTTGACATGCCCATCCTATACAATGGTTTAAAAGTAATTAGTTTATGATCATGTCATCATGTGAGATGTCAAACATATTATGTTACAATATCATAATTGTTAGGTTAGATGTCTTGAAAATATGTTTTTATTCTTCCATTTGTGTGTCAAGAACTAATAGAAGATTGAACTTGCATTGGCCAATATTAATATTTCAAACTACAAGTTATATTGACAATTGTTTTAATGTCTAAGTTGTACTTAGAACCACATTGCACGTACAAAATTTGATGACCTTACTTGTAGCAAAGCACATTATTGAAAAACCTACTCTTCCATGTTTCAGTTCATTGTGCAAGTGATTCACTTTTGAAAGAGAAACCTTGATTTTCTAATTTCTAGCTCCAAACTTATTAAAATATTAAAATTGCATGCAAAAAAAATAAAAATAAAATACATGTTGGCTGAACAATGTGCATATTAAAAAATTAAGTAATAATATGGTGACCAAAAAAAAAAATCTCTCACTTAATAGCCCCCTAATCCTTGTTTGTGCAAGTAATCCATAATTTTAATAGGTAATGTCCCCTTTACAACTAAAGTAGAAGAGCATAAAATTTAGGCACACAAAATTTATGAAATCCAAAACTAAACAAAAGAAAATATATTGATTTTGAATGCACAAAAACTTGAAAAAAAAAAATAACAACATAAGAACATAGACTTTAAACACCCACACTTGAAGAAATATACATTGAAACAAAACAACAATATTTTAATTTCTCATATTTGAAGAAATGTGTACAAAAAGAAAAGAAATTAGAATTCGGGTGCACACCAATTTAGAAAAATACACGTAGTGCAACAATATATTAGCTTTCAAACAAACATATCTAAAGAAATCTACATAGTAACAAAAGAGAACAAAGTTTATGCACACAAATTGATGAATTTTGTAGTAAAACAAAGAAAATAAAATTTAGGCAAAGATGTTTACAAACATTTGTACTAAAACAAGCTACAACAAAATGCAAGCCCACACATTTGAATAAATAATTTGTACTTCACATAAGAATGAAAAATTGAAGGTTGATAAAAATTGTGAATGAGGAAGAAATAACAACAAAACAATGCCACAAACCTTCAAAAACAATGCCAAGAGTAAGATGAGATTCTAGGGACAAAGTATGGAGTTGAGGTCGATGCAGTTACTCTAATAAATAAGAGTATAGAAAGCTCATTCATGGAATTTGGCTTTGAAGTCCATCCATGTGCAATGTTATTTGAGATGTGCAAGTTGCAAATTCTATCTTTATGTATCGTCATCTTGGCATAAAATCATTGTGACCATAATAAGAGAAATTTTGTGACCACTTGTAACAACTTGCAACAACTGTGAGAATCACAGGTTCCCCAATTAAACTAATTAATTCTTTTCATTCATATGGCCAATACCGTAGTGCCACGAAAGGTTTGGGTGGGCTGTAACGATCAATTTAATTAATCTTGAGGAAATTTTTTGGAAAAAGGACCATCAGTGCTGCAGGAAATGCATTGTTTTCAAGGGAAAGGTCCAATGATCTGCCAAAAAGGTCCATTACAAGTCCAAGCCAATTTCCATTTTTTTTTGTTTTGATGTTGCAAGCACAAATGTGTAACATTTTGAGCATATAGGCATTTATCTGCAAAAAAGGTTCGTTACATGCGCGACAACGCGAAGCTTTTTTTGGCGCCAAAAGGTCCGATTTTGGGGGGAAAACGTTCGTTACAAAAGTCCAAAAGTCATTTATTTGCCCAATAAAGGATCGTTTCGACCTCCAACCCGAATTCATTAACGAACCTTTTGTGGCACTACGGTAATGTGAAATACCTATTGATCAATTTCATCAATTGACCTAGTTCTTCTATGATCAAATTTCATCCAATTTATTTGATTGATCACATGATCATGATATGTCTCCTTTTCAAATTCAAACAAATCATAATTGAACCTCAAGGTGTAAAATGTCAAAAATGAATTTCCCAAATCTACATTATCAAGCCATGTCATACTCGCATCTTATTCCTTCATACATGTCCTTATCAATGTGTTTTGTGCTTAAAGAAATACAAGCCTTTATTTCCCTTCCTCCCAAAATTTTGCAATGTTTCCCCAATGCTTTTGAAAAGACAAATATTTGGGCTTCATCACTGTACATGTTTAGATTTCTGTACTTTAGTTCCACATTTTTGTGTATCTAACCACACCTTTTGCAAACATTAATGTTAGGCACATCAGTGTGTGTGAACAATTTATTCTACAGAAATTATTTCTCTAATGAAAAGTAAATAGATTGAAACTATGCAGGGATGAAATTGAACTCCATTTGTAAATTATCTAATATTATCACTGGTGTAAAAATTTCTTGGAGTTGTGTTGTTGGAAGTCACACTAGTAAAGAGTTGCCACTAGTCCGACTTTTAAATACTATTAATAGACCATTTTCTTTGGAGTTGATTTTTTCCCCCTCCCCCTATTTCATGGTTGCTCCTTTGAACAAAGACCTTAATGAATCAAATTATACTCAAAATTTAACAAGAACAATGCACTGTAATTTGAAGAATGTATGTAAGCTAGCAAGGTACTCGCTTTATCCACTGGATTATTTTTACTAGACAATATGTGTACTTATTGCTAAATATATGCACCTTATATATCAAGTAATATTTAATTATTCCGACATTTGTCATGTAAAAACCATTGAAATTAGATACCTAGATATTTAATTTGTCTTTCATATATCAGAAGCCAAAAAGACCGGTGGTATCAACGTCACCCAATGGCTCAAAGATTGGGAAATATATTATTGTACACTTTTGGCTAGCTGATAAGTTTCAGGTCTGGAGAAAAGCCATTGATAGTCAGACCACCATCAACACAAATTGTTTGTCCAGTGATGTATGAGGCAGTGGGCATGCATAGAAAAGCAACAATTCCCACAATTTCATAGGGACGTGCGGCCCGTTTCTGTGGTATTCTATGGTCAATCTCATCCAAAACTGCTGGAACTTTTAGTGGCTGCATTGGGATAAACAAACAACACAGGAGATTCTTCAATGTACATTATAGTGCAGGGATTAGGGACCACAAATGAATAATTCATTATTACAGAAGGTGGGTGCGGATGCAAGTCACTAGTCCTTGTTCATTAGACCAATGGATTCACTGCATGCATTCATACTAAATCCAATGAAATAACTTGATGTACAAGGACACCTTTTGTTATAATGATTGAATAAAAGATTTCTTGCTAAATGGACATGCTGCCAGTTATTCACTAAATATCTAGTTATAGGTTAATGTGATCAGCATAAACATTTAAGTTTTAGAGAAAGGAGAGTCCTCTCACCAGAGCTGTCAAAGGAGTGTGTGTCCACCCAGGGCAAACACAGTTGATCCGGATCCCATCATTTGCCCACTCACAGGCAAAGGTCTTTGTGATTTGGTTTATTGCAGCTACATAGACATTACACCAAGATTTAAATTAGAGGTTTTTGAATCCAATTAAATCAACTCCATGTTAAATCTTGAGAATACATTCACAAGTCCATAAGGCATTCATGATGATCATCTTAACTAGAATAAAACCTAAAACTACAATTTTTTTGGAGTTTGTTTCATTTAATAAAAGGTACTAATCAAAATGCATAATTTAAATAGACTTCAAAACTTGAAGGAAGTAAAATCATGATCCATGTCTTCTAGTTGGTTTATGGATAATTAATCTCCGATCTATTATCATGATATTCCCATTATGTTGCAATTTTGTTCACATGATGTTCCGGTAATGTTCTCTTGTCATTCCCATAGTAATTTCATGGTGTGTCATTATCCTATACCAAAGATGTTAATGTAATGAAATGAGCTCATATGAAGGGTTGATTTTGTGAGCTCATTTCATTACATTGATATATAACAAGAGGAAGAAAGATGAAATGTGAGCACAAAATATCAACATACCTTTGGATCCCCCATACACAACGCCAGGCAAAAATCCAACAACTCCAGCAATCGATGAGATAGAAACAATACTACCATCACCTGATGCTTTCAAAAGTGGGTGAGCAAGCTGGCATGAATGAAATACAGACTCAAGATTGGTTGACATCACCGAGGAGTAGTCTTCTGCCGTGAATTCCAGTGTGGGCTTCCATATAATGAAACCCACATTATTGATCTGTACACGAAATTTTGCATAACAATATCAGCAGACACCATCTCACAAACCTACCAAAGCCTGTTACACATTTAACAGTGCTCACAATCAAGATAACTGAGAAATTAAAGGAATTCAGACCACCAGATTCACAATTTCATGAGTTGTAACAGTTTTTCCTCACACCTAACCACAAGCCTATTCAGCATCCTGTGGACATGAATGGGTTGGGTATTAAGGGTTATGGGATTGATGATGGATGGAGATCCCCACTCCTGCACATCAAATGTGCCTATAGAATTTTTTTGGACACAGCAGGACAGTTTCAGAAAGACAAAACACTCATCAACTACAGACCAGGAATTCATACGAACCAAGATAGTTCATACGTACCAAGATATCAAGCTTTCCTCCGAAATGGGCAGCTACTTTGTTGAAAAGCCCCTCACGAGCTTGACGGTCACTCACGTCGCACACACAGCCTTCCACTTTCCAACCTGCAGCCCTCCAAGTTGCCAAGCTCTTTTCCACGTCCTCTCCAGACCTTGCACATGTGTACACTGAGACTCCCAACCCAGCCAGCTCTTCAACGATCGCCTGTCTGCAGGACACCGCCCCCCAGACAAGCTTTTAAAACAAAGCACAGTATGATCACAACTACAAGTAACTCTTGATCTGTTTTGACTCTTACAGATCAACTAACTTGCGAAATAGAAATAACTAGAGATAGACAAACTGCTTCAATCAATGGCGAAGAAGAAATTCGACTGTTGCAGCACCACCTTCATGGTTCAAAGACTATCTCATGTTAGCTTCAACTGACTGGTTTTGTAGCATAATGCCGCGGCCATATATGTATATAATTCCTATCTTGCAAGCTATTGCAACAGAGCATAAATTGTTTTTTGAGGAAACTTTCGGAAATGGAAGTGATGGAGAGAATTAATTAATGTCAGCAGCTTTGTACCCAATGCCTTTGGTGCCACCAGTGACTAGGGCAGTCTTGCCTTGCAGGCTCCATCGCTGTGCCAGGGATGGCACTCCAGAACTGTTCCCAAGCTGCGCCATCTTGTCTAGTGGGTCTCTATCTGAAAAGCTTGCAGCTGGTGAATCTTCTCTTTCAGTCTGATCTTCTCCCACGCACACATTAACTGGACTCGCCGTTTATTTCAATAGATAGCACAATGTTACATTATGTTGGAAGCTTCACTTCATTCTCTGAACTAGTCCAATCTCACTCAACAATCTCAGAAGATCAGTGTTTCACACCCTTTTGCCATGTTTTCAAGGATACTTTCTTGATTAAAATGTCAGAAACTCCTGCATGATGTTGTGCTTTTACACATGCAGATTACAGTTGGCTGTGATACTTTTTTGATTACAAGGTCAGAAGCTCATGCATAATGATGTGCTTTTACCGATCTATGCAGAGTATGGCTGGCTGAGAAAACCTCTCTGAAATTTGCAGTGTAATGAAAACCTTTGCTCTGAAAAATGATATCGCATTAATCATTTATATATCCTTGGAAAAATGATCAATTATATATGAAATGGAGAAAAGGGTTCCCTCCTTGTAATAAGGGTTTGAAATTATCCCATAGATTCCATGAATTTAGATTCATATAAGAAATAAACAATAAAAAATTCAAAAAAAAACTATACCAATCCCTAACTATAAATCCCCACTCTTGAATATTTCTCATGCTTTCCTTAGAGGCAAGGGAGATTACATGTGATATCCCCAAGAGAGGGGAGATTTGTTGGAAAGTGGTCTACAATATTCATTTGAATACCTTAACCCTAAGGTCAGTTTCGTCATTAAATTATCCTCAAAATAGTGAAATGAAATTTTGTGAAAATATGAAGTTGACATATTGAAAATCATCATAATTATCGCAAGCTACATTCTGAATAATTTCACTACACATATCACAATATTACAGTAGCTGAGGGAAAAATTTATAATTTCAAAAACGAATTCATTTTTTGAACAAAAATATTTATTCATTTTGACAATGTGGAAACTGACCCTAGGCTATGGTATATCAAGTATGCAATTAGTTTTTATGAAGGGGAAACATTGTTGTCAATGTTTTTCGCCCTAGACCTTGGGTTTCATCTTCAATTCACAAGGTGCAAGGCACTGAACCCTTCCCTTATAGGTAGAACACTTTGAAAAAAATTCTTAATATATTTGGAAGGTACCTTATGTCCATGAACATCCCTCTTCACAAATAGCAGGTAGGTTATGTCCGTAGGGAAGTTTAAGATCCCTCACATTCTTGCAAAGTAGTGTAAAAACTCTTCCCCTTGTATGCCTTGTGATCTGTATGTTCAAGTTCATGATAACCTTGCCTTGTGTTTTACAATGGGCAAAGCCCATGGGTGAGGAGCAGTCTCAAAATGTAAGGTTGGATTCGGTTATCACCTTGGCTGTGGGCTTTACTGGAATCATGCCCATACTTGGTTTCTCCTTGTGTGACCCCTTATTCCAGTAAATCCCATGTTGAAGCCCATGAGCTTTGTCTCTACTTTAAACATTTCTTCTACCAAAGGCGTGTGGAAGAGCATTACAAATTGGACTCTTTAAACATTTCTTCTACCAAAGGCGTGTGGAAGAGCATTACAAATTGGACTCAAAAGGACATTTGCATAATAGAGTTATCTGTAAAGTCCGCCCAGTTCCCCTCCCCCCTCTGGACGGCTATTTTTCAATCTATCCCTAGTTTCCTGTTGTTTGCAAAATCTGCTGAACTGGGGACGAAATGAAAAATTGGGGATCAGATTTTAAAAATTAGGGATGAAAAACAAACGTTTGGGCTGCCCCAATTTTTAATTTTTCCTGTGGTGGTTTTTGACAGTTTGGGTTTGGTGGGGTGGAGGTTTCATGGATTTTTAAGTTTTGGCGTTTCATATGTCACCAATCCATGGACAAAAAAAAAGCCAAGTTTAGGGTTAGGGTTTCAGAGCTGAATTTAGGGTTTAAGCACAACATCATTATTCTTGACCACACATGCTTGTTTATCTACATGGATACTGAATACCCTGATTCTTACCACTATGTCAACACCCTTTAGCACTCCACATTTTGCACAGAATGGCACCAATACTTTACTCATGAAGACAACTACTTTGAACTTTTGTTGGGGGATCTTGGTTACATGGGAGAAGAAAGATTTATAATGAGAACTCCTAATTCAAACTTAGATGCCATACAAGCATATGACAAGATGCATGTTAGATATTGAATGTAAGTGGAGTGGGATATTGAAGGCTTGAAGGAAATTCTCCCACAAGGTGACAGGAACAGTACATATGATTGAGTTCAGCATTTCTGCATAAATCTTATCTTTTGAAATTCCAGCACTTGTATTAGTACACAATCCTTCATAAATGGATTTTCTGACAGCAAGCACTATTCACATGCACATCAATACCCAACAGTGAAAATGAGTTTGCCAGAAGTTCGAATTGAAGGAGCAAGGGTTGAAGCTACGGCATTCCATACGTGTTCATCATTAGTGTGATATTATCACCTTTCAGCAAGATCCGCCCTGCAAGAAATACAGAAACCACAATGAAGTGCTCATGTGTGTCAGGCTGAAATCAGAGTTCTACAACAAAAATTTGCATTGTAGTCTGCAGCTGGAATCACCTAAAGGTTGGCGTGTCTTCTTCTTCAAGGAGATTTCCTCAGCCTCATCCAGAACAAGATTCATGTACTCATCAAATCCCTGTCAAAACCCAGCACTGAGTTAAACCAAACCTAATCCTAAAACCCTGTATGTGAAAAAACCTGGGCCAAAAGGTCCTCTGAATAAGCTTGGCAGATTCTGCAAAATTCCAAACTGAAAAGAGGACTTACAATGATGCGCCCTTCAATCCTCATGTCTTTTGCTCAAACAGCCAGAACTGAATTCTTGATTTCTGCACCGGAGTAAGGGGAGTGGAGTTTAAGGTTTAGGTGCAAATCAGTAAATGCAGATGCTTAAATCGGAAAATCAGATTCTGAAGAGCCATTGCAGTCACCCCATTTTTGCCACAAAGAACACATTCACACGTTTGTAAGAAACTGCTGTAAAGGTCTCAAGAAGAAAGAATGCACAGAAACGAAGATTGATTCACGGATACACTTCGTAGAAAGAAGCTCAGGGTTTTAGGAATTAGGGTTCAGGTCTTAAACCCCCAAACGCTAACCTAAAAAGGGTTTTGGCCGTGCAGACCTTCAACCCTTGCTCGTGGCGACTGCAAAGGTCAAATCCATCAGGACTGACTTCCTAACTGCAATGGCATAACATCTACATATTCATAGTAAATTTTAATTTAATTGATTTTTAATGATTGAGAAAATGTTGAAAAATGAAATAAATAATATATATGTGGGATCATTTTCTTGAAAACTTTTTAAAATATTTTTGTATGAAATTTTAAATGATTAAAATTTGACTTTATTTTCATAAGTCCTTGTGAATTATAAATTATTTTTTCTTTCAGTTTTTTTGTTTTAAAAGTGTTTGATTATGAAATATCTAAAGTGACCATTATTTATATGGACTTTATAAAACATTTTTTCAAGTATTATGATTTTTTAGAAATTGCATTCATCAAAATAACTAACATCATCATCATTTTATTTAGGTTTAAAAATAGAATATGAATGTTCACAAATGTATGAACATCAATTTATAAATGATTATAATCATAAGTTGTGATAAACAAGTAACCATTTTTTTAGCAAACATTTTATGGACTCCTATGGAGTGGAGCATTTGTCGAAAATGAACCACCATACCATACATTCACCAAAAAAGTTAAAAATTAACAATTCTAATGAAGAAGGGTTTGATATGGAAATTTTGCAATTAGATGAAGTTTTGGCATGATTCAAAACAACTAATAGCCATGCCACAAAAATTGTGCAAAATGAAGCAAGGTTTCGTTGATGGGAGAAATAATAATAGGTGGGCAACATTTCCTATATTCCTAGTTTTCTTAATTTCATAGATGCAATTACCCTAGCCTTATTATTATGCCATCTATTCCACCAACTTCCATGTTGGGCCCCATAGAAAGAACAATGACAAAGTGAGAAATGTTGTAGCTCCAAGCCAAGAACGTTGCAACCATGGTTTTTCGTTTCTAGGTGATCTGTAAAATCTAGGATGCATTTTTAATTGTAAAGATGGATATCAATCAATGACCATGAGTGCAAGAACACAATGAAGATTTCCAACTTGAATGTAGCCTGGGAATTAAGGGTGTAATCACAATAAAACAAGCTAAAAAGAATGTCAAATGGGCCCTAAAAATAGTCAAGATTGGCAAGTTGATATTTTCTCATTCATATGAATGTCAAGGAATTCAAATCAAAAATTCATTTGATAAAATTTTAAGTTTAAATTTCAATTTAGGACCTTTGAAAATGAACACCTATTGCGTTAGATTGAATCAATTTTGCAAAGGACTATCAAAAGGATTCATATAATAAAACAAAATTGATGGGAAAAATTTAATGAAAATAAAAACCTATTAGCCACATTCAAAAACAATTTCATACGCAAAAATATGTGAAATTCTAAAACTTAAAAAATTCAAAGAACGTTCCAAAATTTTAAATTTTCGAAAATCCTTTACCACATATAAGTGGGGTATAATTTACATGATGTTTTAAGAAAAGTTGTAGTTTATTATACAAGAAAACATAAAAATTTAAAAAATCAATTGTTGGTTATGATTTTAAATTGTTATCATTTTTAAAGTTGAAACATGGAATTTAAAAGGAATTGATTTATTTTCAAATTTTCATATTTATTCAAAAATACATTTTTTAAAAATGTCATCTACCTAAACAATTAAATTCATTTTCATAAAAATTTGCAAAACTAATTATTCAAAAATTCATTTGTATGAAAAAGTTTTTTGGGGCAAAAGGACATGTAGTCCTTTTCTAAAGTAACGTCGTTGGCTCATTTTATCTTGTTTGTGCCTTAAGAGTAATTTTAGAAGAGGACTTCAAGGCAAAAGTTAACGTTTGCTTGGACTTGTAGT
>Ga0209611_10008271_pt1 | contig 16348 bp, 13 predicted proteins | sample S1TSphgellanicum_3_FD_187693 | JGI IMG/M metagenome (GOLD analysis project Ga0209611, IMG submission 187693) | Host-associated microbial communities from peat moss isolated from Minnesota, USA - S1T2_Fc - Sphagnum magellanicum MG (SPAdes) (version 2) | ecosystem: Host-associated > Plants > Peat...
TTGGTGGGCTAATTCTGGGCTTTTTTCCGAATGGTAGGCGTTGGCTCCCACCGCAGTTTCTGCATCACTATAGAGCGATGCAGAAGCTGCGGCTACGCCAACTCATTGGGCGGTATTTTGGAAAATGGGTTGTTTGGGGCAATAATTGTCGTTTGGATCTAAGGCTTGTATCCCTTGTACAGTCAGGGTTTCTAGACTTAGGGTAATTTCATTCACGGGTATTGCACTTAAATCCAAAATTGGCACGTGCGGTATACCCTACCTATGGTATTCGGTATACACATCCAATGGGGACTTTGCCACCTTTGTTGCGAATAAGTTATATTTATTTACATAAATTTATAAAACTTAAATTTCGAGGTAAAAAATGGTTATCCTAAGTGTATTGTTAGTTATAGGTTGGGTTGCTACTGCGGTTATAGGTTCCTTAGCCTACTTCCTCGGAGAGCAAAGTAAGCCTATCCACGAGCGTAACTGGCGTTCCCAGTCCTTTGAAAAGATCGCTAAGTCCATCACTGGCATGGATATCAACTACAGCGATCGCACTCCTGCATACGGAATGGATGCCTACGCTAGCCGTAACCTCCCCCAATAGGGAGCCAAAAAATAACCCCCAGGGTTTCTGGGGGTTGGGCGAATCTACGCCAAAGGACGGTAAACACGATAGTTAATCTTGGGGAAAATGTTGTCCATTAACTCAACTTTTTCTAACCAGCCGCTATCAACCTTACCAACCTTGATCTCTTCGTAGAGCTTGTTAAACCGCATCAAGTGCGATCGCGTTCTTCTGACTGCATAAGGCACCATTGTCCCCGTCCGCATAATAAATGCCCAGTCGGAAGATTGGGCTAATAGTAGTTCCCGTGCAGCTTGATTCATCGCCTTCCATTGCAACTCGTCCGCAGGTTCCAACCGCGAGATTTCAATCATCCGTTCCGCAGCCTTGTGCAAATGCGGGTAAATCCAGGCATTAGTTTCATTCAACCAATACTCATGGAAACCCTTAAAGCCCCAACTAGACTGGGAAGGACGACACACCTGCTGGGTTTGATTACCTCGCAAATAATCTGCTAAATGAGTCATTGCATAAGTTCCTTGGTCATACCATGACTTGCGGAACAGGAAATCAATGAACCAAGGACCTTCATACCACCAGTGACCGAATAACTCGGCATCGTATGGTGAAACAATCATGGGCGGCCGCTGCATAATATGGTAGAGGTGTTCAGACTGACGCTCCCGATTATACATAAAATTCGCTGCGTGTTCTGCTGCCTTTTCCCTTGCCCAGTAAGGATCATAAAGAGCTTTATCCGCCAGTCCTAGTCCCCGTCCTGTAATTTTGTGGTACTTGATGCCAGTATTTTTACGCTGACCATTGGGCATAATGTAGGGCTTGATGTATTCATACTCAGCCTCCCAACCCAAGTCCTTGTAGAACTCCCTGTACTCTGCTGCCCCAGGGTAGCCCACTTCCGAAGACCATACCTGCTGGGACGATTCATGATCTCGGCCAAAGGCAGCGACACCTGTTTCCGTAAAAATGGGGGCATAAGTCCCAAACCGGGGACGAGGCCGGGCATAAAGTATCCCATGGCCATCGGTGAGGAAGTAGCGCAAACCAGCATCAGCTAGCATTCGCTCCAGACCTTCATAATAGGCACATTCTGGTAACCAGATACCTCTAGGAGCTTGGCCAAAGGTTTGCTCGTAGTGTTCGCAGGCTACCTGAATTTGCGCCCACACCGCCTCCGGATACATTTTCATCAGTGGCAAGTAGCCGTGGGTTGCGCCACAGGTGATAATTTCCAGGTTATTGGTATCTTGGAATTGCTTAAAAGCCGTCACCAAGTCACCGTCATAGCGTTCCCAAAGGTGACGAGCTTCTTTAAATTCAGTGGTGTAATGTTCAGCTAAATAGCGGATATGACCATTGTGGACGTTGTGCTCAACTTCCAATTCTGTGAGTTCTTCTAATTTAGCTAAGTGCGAGTCATAGCGTTCTTGCAGCAGTGGATCACGCAACATAGACACCAGAGGTGGTGTCATGCTCATTGTAATCTTGAAGTCGATACCGTCTCGCTTTAAGCCTTCAAATACTTTTAATAAAGGAATGTATGTTTCTGTGATGGCTTCATACAGCCATTCTTCCTCCAGCACATAGTTACTTTCTGGGTGACGAACAAAGGGCAGGTGTGCATGAAGTACAAGGGCAACGTAGCCTATAACCATAGTGATTCTGGGGTAATACCGAATAAATTGAAGGTCAGAAATTAACAATATTTTAAGACTTTATGGGTATTGCTATAGAAGTTTTCTTAAGATATACCAACTCAAAATATCAAGAGGGGATGTGGAGTCCTCCCTTCCCCTCTCCCCTTATATTTCTAAGCTGCCAGAATCCACTGTGGTCCAAGTTGGCTAGAACTGGCTATTGTCGTACTCGTCTCCTGTGTCCCATTCATAGTCCAGTAAGTATCTGCACCTGTGGTTGGATTACGCCAGTAGATGTCGGTTATACCATCACCGCTGTAATCTCCTAGAACTGGGATAAGGGATGGGTCGTTACTTGGTAAGAACGCTTGAGAAGTAACACTGGTACCATCCATCAACCAAGCGCTGTTTTGACCAGTTGAGGTGTCATGCCAGAAGATGTCAGTCTTGCCATCACCGTTGAAGTCCCCAATGTACGGTGTCATAGTGGCAGATGTTGTTGGTAAATTACCTTGGACAGCTATAACACCGTTCATCAGCCAAACTTGGTTTGCTCCGGTTGAGGTATCGTGCCATAGCAGGTCAGTTTTGCCATCACCGTTAAAGTCTCCAAGAGTAAATGTCCAGCCTGGATCTTGTGATTGTAGAGAATATTGAGTTACTTGGGTGCCATTCATAAACCAGACACTGTTTGCACCTGTCGTACTATTTCGCCAGAAGATATCGCTCATACCATTGCCGTTAAAATCAACAACGGTGGGTGTCAATCCTGGGTCGGTGGTTTGTAAAGTAACATTGCTAGTAACAGTTGTGCCGTTCATCAGCCAAACAGCATTCTCACCAGTTTGGCTATCATGCCAGAAAATATCGCTCTTACCATCATTATTGAAGTCGCCAATCAGAGGCGTCCAAGCTGCAGCTACACTGTTTAAAGCCACCTCACCAGCCGGCTGGGTTCCATTCATGATGACAATTTCATTTGCACCAGTGGTTTTGTTGCGGACTAGGAAGTCGGTCTTACCGTCACCGTTGAAATCACCCATTTCATAAGTATACTGACTTAAGTCGTATGTCCCCAAAGAACCCTGACTGGCAACTGTTGCCCCATTCATTAATCGCACCATAATCTCACCAGTTTGGGAATTCACCCAAAGTTGATCAGTTTTGCCATCACCGTCGAAATCAGGGAAAAGTGCTGGATTAGTTAAGAAAGGATTGGGATTAGAGTTTGTTGATAGTGCTACTGGTGGCTGTGGGAGCTGGGTTAATGTATTAGGGATTGATCCCCCTAATATAGGTAGCTGGGATAAAGGATTGGAAATTGTTGTCGGTAACTGGAGTAATGAATTTGAAGAAGTATCTAGTGTTTGGAGAGAACTACTACTGGCAGAAAGCGGATTGGAAATTGAATCAATCGAATTTGTCAAAGCAGTTGACTGGAGGAAAGATGATAGTGCCCAACTATTTGTGTCAAGAGATAAGCCTGAGGAATTCGTGCTTCCGAGCATTGTTTTTGTAATGATTGGGGACCATATTCTTTTTACTGTTTATTTTATGAAGATTCTGTAAACCAGAAACATTCGCCTTAGCGGCAAAAGCTTGTAGTAGGACATAAAATAACTTTTTAAATTTGACATCACTAAAATGATTAATCTGAAATCATTAGGCCCTCAGAGGAGACAACAAAAAATCCTGGCTGGGTTATCAGATGTTTTTTTATTACTAAACTGGGGAAATGACTTGTATCCAGTGTTGCAAATTTTAGAGCGGTTTAGAATCTTAATTGACCATTGCCCAGCTGATTGTGAAAAATTTTTAGGCAGTTTGTAGGAGATCGCTCCCAAAATCCATAGCCCCTAAACCAGGGGGTGATTTTTTGTTAGGAGTCACGCAAAAATAACTTAACTGTTTTGAAAAAGATTAACCTTGATTACCAGGGGGTTCAACGATCTACGAAAACAACTGAAACGCTACCCAAAAAAGCCGAATTTAGTATTAACCGGAGGTTTTGACACAGGTAAATCACATCTAGCAGACCCTATGTTAGGTACTAAAAATGGCGTTGCTGAATAGCGGTATGGTTCTGCGAAATTCTGAATGAGTTTTCAGAGCTTTCGGCTATTGGTTCATACTTGAATCAGCAACGCCAGATTTTTCTCGGATTAGGGGAGAACAAATCAATCTCTCCCCCGCTCCCTGCCTCCGAAACTTGTAGAGTCAGTTTTTACACCCTACCCTGAGGGGACGCAGATCCTAAACTACTGGGGACTCAATCACACCGACTGGACAAGCTACATTAGTCCCCCCTAACCCACAATATCCACCTGGGTTTTTTGCTAGGTATTGCTGATGGTAGTCTTCTGCATAGTAGAACTCAGGTGCATCTAGGATTTCTGTGGTAATCTGACCATAGCCTGCACTGTTGAGGGCTTGTTGATAGGCTATGCGCGATGCTTCCGCCACTTGTTTTTGGTTGGGAGAGTAAACGTAAATACCTGAACGGTATTGGGTACCAGTGTCATTACCTTGACGCATACCCTGGGTAGGGTTGTGGCTTTCCCAGAAGACTTTTAGAAGTTGGGAGTAGCTAATAACTTTAGGGTCGAATACTACCAACACTACTTCATTATGACCAGTCAAGCCAGTACATACCTCTTGATAGGTAGGGTTGGGGGTGAATCCCGCAGCATAGCCAACGGCAGTAGTGTGTACTCCCTCAAGTTGCCAGAACTTACGCTCTGCACCCCAAAAACAACCCAACCCAAACACTGCTGTTTCCAATCCTTCGGGAAAAGGTGGTTGGAGGGAATTCCCATTAACATAGTGATGAGCTGGTACCCGCATTGGCTGCTCTCTTCCTGGCAATGCTTGCTCAGGGGTAGGTATAGTCACCTTTTTACCAAATCCAAATATTGCCATTGCTTTTAAACTCTAATTTTTGATACTGCCTAACTAAATTGTAAATATTACTTCTCGGTCCTGATGAGGGATTTTGGAGTTTGATTCTCAGACTTAGGTGGATTCTTGAGTTCGCGTTCTTCTTGCCAGAGAACAAATATATAAACAGCACCAAAAATCAGGATGCCGACCATAGCAAATGAATAGGAAGCTTTTCCACCGTGCCAGTTTTCAAAAGCACGTTGGTTAGTTCCTGACATGATTGCTAGCATAGCCACTCGAACCGCATTAATCACAAATCCTAAAATAGTAGCAAAGGCTACCATTGGTAGCCGCTTGCCCTTGGCAATGGGAAACATAACTAGAGCAATTACAGATATACCCATCATATACATAATACTATCTATGCCGGAGCAACGATAGGCAACGTCAATACTACCTTTAGGTAAATGGATAATAGTCCCATTCACTACCGCATCAAAACCGCCATACCACAGGAGAAAAGCGGCAAATTTAGCAGTCCAAGGAGAGATATCTAAAAAGTAACGCACAATTACATTAGGTACACCTAGGAAGAATAGGATCAGTAGTTCTTCCCAATATTGCCTTAATCCCCTAAAGCCAGCAGCTAATAAAGCTACACCAAGGGCAGAAACAAAGGAGAGGAGGTGGATGTTGCCGTCTACTTGCAGATGAGCATTTCGCCACAATACCCAACTAATCAGTACTATACCCACGGTGCTAGGGACAACACCACTACCAAAGGTCAACTTGTGGCGTTTATCCCATAGCAAACTGGCAGTAGCTAACAAAAACAGGATGCTCATTCCTAAAAAACCAGTATCTTCGGCACGCCAAACTAGGGTGATACAGGTTGCTTGTAACCCTGCAGCGATGCCGAGGAGCAAGAATGGTTCGCCTTTAAAAAATTTGAGGGAGGTGAGGTTGTTCATAAGAAAACTCAGTAAGTGGGAAACGAGTGTGGCTTCAGAGAAAGAGAAGGAAACGACTCGGCGACTATAGTCGCAGTGAATCTTTTTTTTGGTTTATCCTCCCTTGGTAGGTCTTTAACTCTTGCCTTATAACGATAGCCACTTCAGGCTTAGTCTGGTCAGATTTAAGCTCTTTGATGAGCTTTACGGCTGCTTCCGTGGGTTTCTGACATAGAAATGGAGAATCCAGTTGAGTCGCTTAGTAAACTTTCATACTCAAAAATATCAAATTTATATGAATTCTTCGTGAGAAAACACTGTAAAATCGCAAATTCTTAGTGAAGATGTGGGGCTATCGGGGGAAGGATAGAAATACAGGCATTTACCAACAGTAAAAGTGGGCCCTGTTGCTCTTGACCACTTACAGAGAGATCACTATGGCATAAATAGACCCTTTCGGATACACGGGCTAGTAAATCTGCCAATATTCGCCGCAGTCGTTGTTCTTCTGCCAACTTTTCCTGTTCTGGCGTCCAAGGCTCCCCTAATCTTTCCCGTAGGAAAAAAGGCGCACCAAATAAAGTAGCTGCACCGCCTTTTGCCCACAGGGTGGAACTAATATCTAGCCAAAAATGCCAACGGTGGAAGCTTCTGCTGGCACGGTATTGAAAGATTGTGGCTAGGGTGATAGCTTTTCTAGTGCCGCCGATGGAACGCACGGGGTAGGGGTTGGCAGTAACTGTACCGCGTCGTAACAGTTGAATAAATTCGGCTATGGAATTGCTGGTGGACTCGTGAGTGTTAATTTGCCGCAGTCTGGTATCAATTTCCCAGTAGTGCTGGGCTGTTTCTAGTAACTCCCGCAATGCCGCTAGTTGATTGTAGGGGGGACTAGCTCCCTGACACAGAAAGTCCTGAATCGCCAGGTATAATAGGGAAATGGGGTTAGGGATGAGGCGTTGCTCCTGTTGCGATCGCTGTTTTTCCACCCACGCTAAAATCTGTTCATAGCCTTTTGTTGCCCCATAGCCGATGCGATCCCAACGATCAAAAGTTTTAACTGGTAATAATCTGGGTTGGTCAGGATGGGGTACAAAGCAGTAATCGGCGATTAATCCAGCGCGCACTGGGTCAATACCAGGTTTACTCAAAATTACTAACATCTCTGCCACTGCATCCCGATCTAGCTCCTGCCCTAAACCAGGATAAATTAGGGCTAGTAAGGTCAGTAAGGCACGGATAAAGGGGGAACTAATTAGGGGACGTTGATCGTTGAGTGGCTCAACGGCGATGTCTTGTTTGCTGAGGATTTCCATCAACGTATAACGGGCGATCGCATCTAATCCAGGGGCAATAATCGCTACTTCTTCCGGGGCAATATGCCCGGTTTTGATGGCGTTAATTATTACCTGGGCTGTTTGTCGCAATAATTGAGCGCGGGAGATGGTTTGAATGGATTGGATGGATTCTGGTAAGCTAAACCCGGTGGTTTGTTCTGTAACTAGTTCCACCATAGGTGCCGCGAGTCTGTAGGCTAGGCTATCAGCAGGTGAATCAGTTAATGTTTCTACTTGACAATGCCTTGCTAGTCCCCCCATATAGTTAGGATCTGCCCCTAATCCCAGCCGCACCGAGCCATCCGGATTATAACTAAAGGCTCCCACAGCACCTTGATCTAATAAGAATTCAAATAAGTCGCAGGCTATAGCTGGATAATCATCAACATCATCCGCTAGTACTGCTTGGTAACGTTGAGTCAGATGCCGTTGATATTGATGATGAGTTAATAGATGCTGGCTGTAAAGTTCGGTAATCATGCTATATGTTAGCAGTCCCCTCTCCAAGCACCAGTTACGCCAATCTAGGACCAAAGACCCCAGGAATTCCGGATCTAGGTTCATAGGGTCTCCCTGTAGACCCCGTTGCAAAATTTCGGCAATATCTTCACAGGGAGTACCACTGTAAGCTGCTAGTTGCCACAGATCTAGGATACGACGTACCAAGCGATACTCATTAACTCCAGATCGACGTAGGGTGAATTCATCTAACCGAGAACGCCAGAGCTTTGTGGCCAATTCCTGCTCAGTTTCAGGACGTAATCTCACTGGGAATTGTGCTTTTAGTTGCAATGACTGAATCAGCAGTGGCCAAAATAAAATAACTTCGTCCTGAAAAAACCCCAAGATAGTCTTGACCCGAACTGGGTATTTACCTGAAGTTGAAGTTGCAATTGCATCACTTAATTCCCGCCGATTATCATCATTGGCAGCGAAAACTAAGACTCCTATGTCCGTCTGCCGTAACAGATCCAAGGTTTTTGGTGTCTGCTCAGATTTCCGTTGTTGCTGTGTTTTAAGATCTATCCAAGCACAGAACTGCTCTACTAAACGAGCCGTCTTACCGGTACGGCTAGTACCAACAATCCAAATTGAATGAGCAACCACAAATCTTCTCCTTGTAGATTTGTTAGTATAATTTCTGCGCTAACTTAAAATTTAGTGACTGTTTACAATGAGCAACACTGTGTTTAGTCAAAAAATCTACGCTTTCTTGCTATCTGCCTATCGATGGTACTTACAGACACCAGAACGCTCTCTAGATGCAGCATACCAGACGGCATTGAAGATTAAAGACATCGAAGATAAACATTTCAATGGTAATAAGATAGACTCTAACTCAGCCATGCACAGTGCCAGTGTCATGGAATATTTTGAGTCAGACTTAAAAAAACTTTTGAAAACTGCTCGAATGCGGCTAACGGAGTTTAAGTTCAGCCGATGGTTTTCTAATGAATCTCATCAAAAAGCTGCTGATAAAGTTGGTATAGAATATCCAAGTCTTTCCTCCGTTTTAGAAAAGTTGCAATTTATTGATTACATTATCTCCAAATATAATAACTTTGATGAGGTGGAACCACCTGCCTCAGGTTTAGTAGCTCAACCTCATGATAAAGTCTTTAAACCAGAGATAGTTGAATCATTAGCACCACCATTACCAGCGAAGAAAATTGAGAAAAGGCAAAGTCGAAAAGCGGAAACAACAGGTGTAATACCTCGGTCGATTATAACTACTCTGACTCGGCTCCAAGTGCAATTAGACCCGAAGGCTGAGGAAGATGTGGTCAAAAGCTTCCGACAAGCTAAAAAAAGAACTATTTTATCTATTAGATTTATTCTACTACTGATTATAGTCCCATTATTGACTCATCAATTATCAAAGGTTTTAGTAGTTGGTCCCTTGGTGGATCGATTCCAAGGTGGGCAAACTGAGGAAATATTCCTAAATCAGGAGATGGAAGAGGAGGCACTTACAGAACTGCAAAAATTGGAGGAGAAAATTAAGTTTGAAAACCTGATTCAAAATGCACCACCCTTATCTGTTAAAGAAATAGAAAGGAAGTTGGAAGAGAAGGCAGAGGAATTAGCTAAGGATTTTAAAGCCGAAAGTTCTAATGCAATTAAAAATGTGTTTGCCGATATTTTCTCTGTCGTTGCTTTCATTTGTCTTTTGCAGTTTAGTAAACCTACTATTAGAGTGTTGAAAGATTTTGTTGATAATATTGTCTATGGTCTGAGCGATAGTGCTAAAGCATTTATTCTTATTCTGTCTACTGATATGTTTGTCGGTTTCCACTCACCCCATGGTTGGGAAGTAGTCCTGGAAGGAGTATCACGTCACTGGGGATTACCTGCAAGTCGAGATTTTATTTTCCTATTTATTGCGACATTTCCTGTGATTTTAGATACCGTATTCAAGTATTGGATCTTTCGTTACTTGAACCGTATATCGCCTTCAGCAGTTGCTACTTATCGAAATATGAATGAATGAGAGAATTTAGATTAGTGGATGACATCTGCTCCCCCAATTTATCATGCCTGCCCTGCAAATATATAGGAATCCGGTTTGATGGGGATCTGTGTAGGGAGAAAAAGGTATTAGAGGTGTACGGAGTTTTGTTCAAAAATCAAGTAGGATTCCTATATAGGACTTGCTGAAAAACTCTCCTATTGGAAATCTAGATGCCACACAGTGCAAAAAATGGGAGCTTCGGAGGTTTATTCCCAAATTAACCCCACAATTTTCTCCTGAGATGCAGGGATTTTGAGCATCTATTTGTGACTAAAAACGATTGAACCCATTATTTAGAATAGGTTCTAGCAATATTGGGCAAGCCCTATATATACTCAACAATAAGATCTAGATGAAAAACTTACTTATCATCATTATTAGCCTACCAGCGACTGCCTTGGTCTTTTTGGCGCAGATGCCATCCATCGGCAGTCAGGAACTCAGTCCAGGAGAATGTCAGGGGAAAAAATGGGAACTCCCCGTTTCTTTATCGAATTTAACTCAGAAAACCACACCAGTACTGTTAGAGAGACCACCAATTGATTGTTGTGAAAATGATTCCTCTTGTTTGGATAGTGAAAAGGAATCGCTAATAAGAGCTATTGATCATAGTTTAGAATACCTAAAAACAGCTAATGCTGTTACTGCTTATCACAATTATCCAGTGGTGGGAATTACCCGCGATCGCGTTTTTCAGAGTTTGCAAAGATTTCGAGAATTGCTACTGACAACGCACTCCCCAAAGGAACTAAATGCAGCAATAGTAAAAGAATTTGTCTTTTACCAATCCGTTGGTAAAGATGCCAAAGGCACAGTTTTATTTACAGCTTATTATGAACCGTTGTATGCTGCTAGCCGGACCCAAACAGCAGAGTATCGTTATCCTGTCTATCGCTTACCACCTGATTTTAACTCTTGGAATCTACCCCATCCGACCCGTTTGGAGTTAGAAGGTGCAGATGGTTTGCAAGGTGAAAAAGGTAAACTCAAGGGGTTAGAATTATTTTGGTTTCGCGATCGCCTCGAACCATATCTGGCACAGATTGAAGGTTCAGCAAGACTACAGTTACCTGATGGAACTCAGACAACTATTGGTTATGCAGGCAGCACTGCCCACGCCTATAAAAGCCTGGGTCGGCTACTAATTAAAGATGGCAAATTACCTGCTGAGGGTGTAACCATGCCAATGATCCTCAACTATTTTGCTCAGCATCCTCAAGACTTAAATATTTACATTCCCCGTAACCCTAGCTTTGTATTTTTTCAAGAAACTTATGGTGCACCAGCACAGGGTTGTCTTCATGAACCACTGACAGCCGAGCGTTCGATAGCCACAGATAAATCCCTGATGCCCCGTGGTGCCTTAGCCTTAATTAGAGCTACTCTTCCCTTCCCTGGCAGTAACAATCAAATGGAGTATCACACCGTTAGTCGCTATGTGCTGGATCAGGATACAGGAGGTGCAATCAAAGGTGCAGGTAGGGTAGATTACTTTCTCGGCACTGGTAAAGTTGCAGGCGATCGTGCTGGTCTAACAGTTAGCCAGGGACAGTTATTTTATCTGCTACTTAAAGCTTCAAATCATCCCGTTACTAGCTCTGTCCCTTAAAGCATAAAATTCTCTACACTCTGGAAATCATTTAGCGCCACTACAACGCTAAAAGGCTCCTGAGATTCACCCCGAAACTTTAATTGAAGATAGTTGTCTAATTTACCAGCCACTGCTTCGATAAATACTTTCCCTACCTCATCAAGTACCGTCAATTGAATCCCTGTGGGCAGATGTATTTGGTCGCTTGTGGTATGTAACTGGAGACGAATACTAAGTTGTTGATTCGCCTCCTGAGTGATTTCCACAATTAACATCACGAGTTGGTTAACCGGGTAGATTTCCAGATTGATGAGTTTAGCCCTTCTCACAAATGCCTGTAGCTGTTGGTGAGATTTTTTTTCAACCGTCTCCATACCACGAAAAGTGTATGCTGGTCTCAGTTCTGGTGTACTCAACAAGGATTCAACGGTCTGCCACAAAGGGTCAGATACGTCACTAAACCACTGAATTAAATTCACAGCTTGCCTAGCTGTTGTTTGTCTGAGTTGTCCTAGGTGTTCAATCAGAGCTTCTGGGGGTTGCAGGTGACTCAAAGGAAGTTCTGGGTCAACGATACTGGGAACAAAACCTAGTAGTCTTCCTTCCTGGAGGGCTTCATCAACTTGCACCACTACATAGCCTACCCGTTCTTCCCAAGTTTCCGGTGGAATAGAGCATATTTGTTCGTCTCCAGACACAGGGCGACACTCCAAACGACCTACAGAAATGACCTCTAGGTCAGCTACATCTGCACAAAGACGAACCACAGGGTTCCAGCTATCACTAGTAGTCAGTTGGGTACCAATATCCATCATCTGTAAATAGTCATTAACTATCCATACAGCTAGTGTGTTCAGCCTAACTTGCCTGGCTTTTTCCCAGTTTGGCTGCTGACTAGCAAACTGTTGGGCAGTTTTCCTAGCCTGTTGGGTGATGGGTAATTTTAGGGCGCAATCATCTTTTTCATAAGTGCTTTTAATCATACTTTATTTCTTCAGATTAGTGGCGCTACGTCCTAGTTATCGTTAGTATCTAGCAAATTTATGCCAAAAAATCATGTTAATTACAGCCCTTCACCTAGCTTAATTTTTACAGATAACCTTCCGACTCAGCAAATTTTCGTAAGCGGGGCAGACACTGGCGCTGATAAAAACTGCTTAAGGTAGGAATTGGGATGCCAAATTCCTGAGATAATTCTTTCCAACTTACTTCTGGAGGCAGGCGGTTGAGAATTAATACCTGACAGTTCACCTCTGGATGCCCTTTAACGCAGATCCGCCGCAATTCTCCAGTTGAGTCTGTTTTCAGCCATGTCTCAATCTCCTCAAGAATAGAACGTGTTTGGGGTACACTGGCAATATTTTCAATCGGGTCAGGCACGTTATTCTGACCGTCTTGAAGCACTCGAAAAGAGACTGTTGTGGCTTGTGCCTGCTTTTGTTCAATATACAAGTCTTGTAGCCTGCGTTTTAAGTAAGCATTCAGCCAGGTGATAACACTACCATAGGCGGGATTATAGGCTTGAGCTGTCAAACCTTCACAAATATTGCGGCAAAAATATAACCAAGTTTGTTGCAGAGCATCTTGATAGTAAGGGGTGTTCTCCCTCCAGAGTTTATTGGCAGTCAAACGAATAATTTCCGTGAGCAGCTTTTGTCGCTGCAGGCTTCCAGGGGGATATCTACAAACTTGAGCAGCTAAGTTGCTTAGCTGTTCAGCTAATTCGACCATAAAGTTATCTTGATAAAGAAGTCAAGAATATCTTACGTCTTGCGTTTAAGCACATTCAAGATCGTCAAGGAAAAATAAGATCTTCCCTACCCCAATACCTTCGCCAATTGACGATGGTGACTTGATGGTTCCATACCTATGAACTACGAATGTTGCTGTAGCGTGGCAAAAACAATAAGTCCTAAAAATACCTTTCGGGTTTCCTAAAAGGTATTTTTAAACGTATTGCCTACTGTATAAGGGTTTCAGATTCCCATCTACTTTTTAGGCTAAATGCTTATGTATTAATATTTTTGCCAGTTTTGCCGAAATTTTTGCAGGCTCTTATTGTGGCGAAGGTATTGCTACCCGGATCTTAATTTGCTAAATCACCCACACTTAACTTGATCTTTTGGCGAATGTCTTGAATGTTCCAGTTAGTTAGCCGAGCTAGGTTTTGCGCCTCTTGTTCAAATCGCTGCGGTAGAGAGTGGGTGTATTCTGTCGCGGCTGGGCACTGGATATTGCCAGTGAAGGGGTGTTGTAATATGTAACGACCTTGAAACAATTCCCGATGGGAAGTTTCCTGAAACATCAGGTCTTCTGGGAACTGATCACGGGTATAGCGGATGTGCAGGCGGGTAATGAAAACACTGCTCCTATAAGGGCGTATGGGTACATCCTGCCAAAATACACCTGCTTGCTTTAACTCCTCTGGGGTTAAGGGATTAGCAGAACAGGGGTCGCAACTGCTCATATCCCAGGTATATTCAACAAAGGCAACTTTCCGATCTTCTTTGATGTAGGCAGTCTGGAATAGAGACTTGTAAAACTTGCCAAATTCATCTTTAACAAAGAGGGGGATGTTCAGGTTGGAGGGAACTTTCACCGTTCGGTAGTTGGTAATTTCCGCAGATCCTTTCGGCGATAGGATGTAAACAATCAAGTCCTGCTCAGTGGTAGCGTTAATCATCCCCAACCGAATGGGCAAGATAAACCTGGGAGATTGATAAGAGATTTGTAACGGGCGCAAGAATTGATAGCCAGATTGCTCAAATTTATCTAGGTTGACTTTGGCGACAAAGAATTTCATTGCGGAACGAATATAAGGCTTAAGTAACTGGTTCGCTCCTCTGGGAATTTTGTAGCCATTACGGTTGAGCCAAGTTGCCAGTCCATCTGATTCTTTAGCACTGAGGATGAGAATGTCATACTCACCAACGTTGAAACGTGCTTCAACTGTGACACCTAAATTGCGATCGCCCCTTCTAGCCGTATGTCGCATCGGTGGTGCTGCGGTGAAGTTTAATGCCCTATTCATCGGTGGGGAACAGGGATTAGGGTCGAAATATTCTACTAATCTTGGGGCGCTAAAAGCGTCTAGACGCTCGATAATTTCTGGTTCAGCTACATGGACTTGCTCTTTTTTCAGTACCGTTGGGACTGGCACGACAATTGCAAAGTCTTTTACTTTTCCTTGAAAGTCATTGGCCATGGTCAACACAGTCCGATTTCCGTCTCGGGCAATTACTACTTGAGAAGCTTTGTTATACAACTTTGCATCAGCTTTGGCAACGTAAAAACCACAAAATGCCCAAGCAGCAGGTGTAAAGCAGAGTACTGCTACTAAGGCTAGTAGCAGAGGGATGATGAATCGGAGGTTTTTCATGTTTGGGGACGGGTAATTGAATCAAAAATTAAGGGTGCTTACCTTCCTCTTGAGCCAAGAAAACCGTGGGGCTAACCAGAGGTTGTCTAAGAGAATAGTCATTGGGGACAGGCTAAACAGTGCCCAGAAGACTGCTGTGGGGAGAAAAAAGTTATTGCGGAGGATAAAAGTCAAGATAGCAACGCATACGGCCCAAACTACACGCCCAGTTCTGGCATTGGGGATTGAACGGGGGTCAGTGATCATAAATAGGGCAAATAGTAGTAGAGACCCGCTCATTAAGCGATGCCAATATACATCCCAAGTCCAACCCAAATAGAAATTACGTACTGCCTCTAGAACAGAGTAAGCTCCTAAAAAGGCGGCGGTGGTATCCCAACGACCCACTCGCTGGAGAATCATACTGCCGGTCCCAATAAATAACAGCCCATACCACCAGTCCTCTCCCCACTGTCCGGGGGAAACCCAAGCATTAGGAGTTAGTACTAAGGCACATATAATGCCGAAATTAGCAGGGTTGAAGAAATGCTTATTACGGAATTGGAAAATAAATTTACCGGCGATGGCGCTGGTTCCAGCTAGGACCATTGTTGTCCAGTGGTCGGTCCGTAATAGTAAGCTCAGTCCTAATGAGGTAATTAGAGCACTACGCAGGTTTAGAGTCTTTTCTTGGCCAACAACTAAGGAAAATAGGTACTGTGTGGTGAGGCAAGTGGTGATAGCTACGGCAATTAGTTCTGGTTGCAGTGTCCAGTCTCTGGTCCCGATCCCTAAAATTAAGAATAGACTGAGAAAGAGAATTTGATAATCACGTATATCCTTCAGCAATATTACCTCCTGTTACCGGGATTACTCGGAGACTTTTTTAAATTTAGACTAGTTCCAGCCTAGATTAGGTTGCTGTTACAAATTTTGTTACAAATGGAGAAGATTCCCGATGCTTGCTCCCTTGTTGCCGCTCGTTTACCGCATTCTCCAACCAACTTTTCCTAACTGCCTATGGGGTGGAGATAGTAAAACTAAAGCCATTGCTTTGACCTTTGATGATGGACCCCATCCCCAATACACTCCCCAAGTCTTGGCAGTTTTGGACCAATATAATATTTGCGCTAGTTTTTTTTGGTTAGGTATTTGTGTCAACCGTTCACCAGAAATTGCTAAGGCAGTGAGTGACCGAGGCCACTGGATTGGTTTGCATGGCTATTACCATCACTCCTTCCCTCTGCTTTCCCCAACTGACCTGAAGCAAAGTTTAGAACAAACTCAAGCTGCTATCTACAATGTCTGTAAATTGCCACCTGAACAAGTGCGCGATGTCCGTCCCCCTAATGGCCTATTTACACCTGCCACGTTAAAACTATTTTGGGAGTGGAATTATCGTCCTGTGATGTGGAGCGTTGTCCCAGAAGATTGGGTGTGTCCAGGAGTATCTGTTGTAGTGCAGCGAGTTCTTCAGCAGGTAACAAATGGCTCACTCATTGTTTT
>Ga0209611_10008272_pt1 | contig 16344 bp, 8 predicted proteins | sample S1TSphgellanicum_3_FD_187693 | JGI IMG/M metagenome (GOLD analysis project Ga0209611, IMG submission 187693) | Host-associated microbial communities from peat moss isolated from Minnesota, USA - S1T2_Fc - Sphagnum magellanicum MG (SPAdes) (version 2) | ecosystem: Host-associated > Plants > Peat...
TTTCACATTTCTTGTATACCAAAATTATTATTTAAATAACCATTTTTTGGTCACTCTTTTGTTTTGAAATCCTATTTCATTTTGAAATATTGGTTATCCATAATAAATAAATAAACAAAATTCAAATTTTTTTAAAACACACTAATGTTTGGCCATATATGCTAGGTGAAGGCTTAATTGTGTAGCCACAATAACAACTAGTTATATTTAAGAAAAAAATGACTAATCATCATCTTGAATTATAACTAATGATTTGGGGAAACACATTAATAACATCTTGACATCTGGGTTCCAAAACGATTGAAGATTAAGCCATGAAAACCATTTGGTTATGATTGTTGTGACTTGCCTAATACTAACCCATGGACATTCTCATTATTTTCTCATTTTCTCATTTTAGTTGAATTGACTGCATAGCAACCTTTCTATGAATTACAATTGCCACATAAATTTATAAGTGTTAAAATGTCCAACTACATGGCAAGGAAATGTGTAATTTTTTAGCAATTTGGCAAATCATTTTTTCAATCCTAAGTTGTAAAAAGAGAATTTTTTAAATAAGTTTTTAATTTTTTAAGCTACAATTTTAAATTTTTATCAAATTATATGTGAACAAAGGGTTTTTTGTTTCCGATATGTGGCACAACAAAGTTATACATGGGGGAATTGAACACTGACCCATAAAGGCCTTGCCCATTGCAACATAAAACCTTACTTGCACAATAAAAAACATTATTCTTCCATGTTCATCATGGAAAAAAAATTGTAATTTTAGAAGGCCCAAAAAGGGGTTGGTTGGAAGTTCACCTTATCCCAAAAAAAAGGAATAATCATGGAAACAAAGGGCAACTCATTTGTCTTGACACCATCAAAATTCAAGTTAAAAAAACCATCAAATATAATAAGTTGAAAGCCATATATTCATTGCCAATTCCCATAATCCATGGCTCACAACTCATATGGGTGTAAGCATGATAAAGTGAACACCAAAATACCTATTTTTCATGTTGTTTGTATTGTGCATATAGCAATATGCATGTAGCATCAAAACGAGTGGAAGTAGCAAAAAAAATGCAAATGAATATTAAAAGTACATCAAAAGTATATTCATTTCAAAAGAGGTAAAATATGGGTTTGTGGGTTACTTTAAACACATAATACTCAATTTATTAATTTAGGCTACAATATCATTATATTTTTAATTTTGATTTTTTAAAAAATCTATTTTCTATTTGTTAGGACCTATTTCCAGCTTACATTACATGTACACATTGTATGATAGTATGTATTGCAAAAAATAGACTTCAAAACTACTTACATTTGAAACAAGTAGGTAAAAAACTTATTAAATAAATTGAAAGTTGAAATGTAATGCACAACCATAAAAAATTATATTGTCTTTGGTCATTCAAGGAAAACAACTCAATGTATAACAATGTCATGGTGGGTTTTGATGGTATTAAAAATCTACTTGTATTGCAAGTGGACAAGGTAAATTTGGTGTGCAATTTATCTCGCTTTGACCCAGACCTAAAATGAAGTCATAGATTCATAACAATGAACCACTAAGCAACAAAAATTTCATTCAAAAACTTGATAGATTTCTATAACAAGGTTAAGGAATCCATTGCATCAAAATTTTGGTGGGTCAACAAAAAGGTGAAGCAAGTTACAACATGTAAACTAAACATCAAACTTTCAACTTTCCAAGCATTCCAGTATTGAACCATATTGTAAAAAAAAAAGGTTCAAGCCCATGGAATCATGATTCATGATACAACAGAAAAATATGTAAAACTTGGGCAACCTTCAAACTCCATATTGAATTCCAATATCTTTCCAACTCTAAATTGTTGTTCCAAAAGGAAAATCTTGAAGGGTGAAAAACTTCTAGTTGAACATCCAAAATGATTAGCTTTAGATGTGTAATTAGTTTTGTAGTTTACTCTTCATGAAGGTCAGTGTAGAAAAACAATGTTCATCCTCCAATGAACCAATAATTAACACAACATTCAGTTCAATGAACTCAATGTACTCATGGAACTTTTCTACAAAAATCTATGATGAAAAAAGGGTTCTCCATAACTTCATAAGTGGGTTCATCTCAAAAGGTTTTTGCATTGCCAACTTTGAATTGTTCTTCGTGGTAATGACAAACAAAGATCTCTATAAGTCAAAAGAAGTGGTTTAAAATAGTTTTACAACCCACAACTCATGAAGCATTAGCTTCTAATTAGTTTGGTCGAGGCTAGGGCATCTTTGAAAATTGCCAAGTGAGTAATAAACCTTGCTTTAGGCTCTAGTTGTAGCCAATATTGTGGGTACATAATATTAAATGCATCCATCAACTTTTGGGCTAGGAATTAGCCTTGCAATTTTGTAATAATTTGACCAACAACTTTTTCACATTGTCTTTTCATAGATCTATCAAAGGCATATACAAGTCTTATAACAAAAACAAATGCCCCCATTTGATCTACAAATGTGGCCCAAATATGTTGCCTAGCAAATTTAAACATTAAATGGTCTATATATGTATTTAAATCAATAATCTAAAAAAAAATTATGCTCTCATAAGCACAATTGATCAAGGCTTGGAAATTCATAAACACATCACTTTAGAAAAAGAAATGGATGTCACAATACAAGTGATATTTACACACAAAACATGTCACACAATTGTTGAAATAAAATCACACAAAACATGTCACACAATTGTGCAAATTTGATCAAAGAATGCATTCCCTCCAACATTGGAACCTACCATTTGACCATTATTATGCCAATTATGGAAGCAATGCATTCTATAATTGCTACATCTATAATCCTACATAATAATCCAACATAATAAATGAGAGTCTTGACCAAAGGACAATATAGTTTTAAGAATCTTGTCGTTAATGTTGATCCTATTATCTAGCTTTTGTTTATAAAATTGGGTGTAGAAAGATCCAACATTTAATTTTACATGTATCCAAATGTCATCTAATTTAAGCATTGATGTCACTTTCTCCCTACCCACCTTTAGTTCTTTAATTTCTTCAAATGGTCATCAAGAGCTTGTGAAGAAAAACTTGGATTCTTGGGTTTGAATGACTCAAGTCCACTATCTACCATCAAATTTCAATCTAGTCTTCAACCAAAGCACAACCTTCATGAAGAGTCCAACATGTATTACTCCAACAAGTACATCTCCAACTTTTGCAACAATTGGATCAAATCCAACAATTATGATAATTGAAACAAATCTAATAATTGTCAATGTGGCAACTTCCACGTTGGGCTATCTAGGAATGATATTTCATCAAAGGCCAATACTCGAAATTGCATCTTGTAACTCATGGCAACCACCTTCCCACCATGCTCATTGTAAAAAACTATCAAGAATAATAGTAATCTTACTCTTCAACATATATTATGTTGTTTGAACTTTGATTTCAAAAGAAATCTTGTTGTTTGCATTCCACTATTGGATTAAGATTGTGTAAGTTAGAAGGTACCAAAGAGAACATTTGTTCATTTGAACTATCAAGTTGCCAAAATAATTGTTGTTCCAAATCTTGACACAACTTCTATCATACAAATCATGATGATAATCCAAATGCCTCCAATGTCAAAATTTTGTCTCCTACTTGGAACAATTCTTCAACTCTAAGTATGAATAAATATATAAAATGATTAGGAAAAATTGCATAATTAAATATCCAAACCTCTTCCATTCTAAATATTCCACTAGTCCTTCCAAATCTAGCAATAGAACCATTAAGCAAGGTAGGAGGTGAAAAATAAACCTTGATATTGTGTAGTTGCTCCCTATCCATTTGGTTTGTCCCATATTTTCACCCAAGCTTTCACTCTAAAAATAAATCCATTGTGTGTGACCTTAATAACTACATCTCCAACTTGTGCTTTAATGAAATCAAATCCTACTATGCTCACCACACCAAAACCCGATAAGTATAGAATCTATGTGTTCTAGTTTTGGTGAATTTAAGTTAATAGGATCATTGAATTTGCAATAGATTTGCTAACCATGGAGCAATTAAATAGTGGATTCTCTATAGCCATCCTCTTCCCCAAAATTGGACATGGCAACATAAACCTAGATCTCCTTTGATATACATATTTTAAATCCATAATCCAAACTTCTAATCCCAATTTTTTAGGGTGTTCCCATGGTACGGTGTACACAAAATCTTGTCACAATGTTGGAGTTTTGACTACACCCATAAGTTTGAAATGTTTTCCCCATAAGTTGGAAAAGATTTAGTGTTCCAAATGTGCATTTAGTGATAGTTCACATCTTAATCTACCATTATGTTATGGAATTGTTGCACATAAAATTGATACAATTGTCCTTTGGAGTACATTTTCAATTTATAAATGTTTACAACAATCTACAGATTCACACAAAAGGATTAAAAAATACTTCTTGCCAATAGAATTTTTCAATGAAATTTTGCACATACACCTATAACAGCATAAAAAACAATATTTTCAAATAATTCACGTAATTTGCTAGGGTATTCGGATGTTCACTGATATTGAAGCCTATATTGTTCATTAGTACATTTAAGGGTTATAAGGATCCATTTTTGTTGTTTTTTCTTTCTAGGGTCATCCTTCAAATTGATCTACATTTGGGCCCTATGATATTTTTGAACAAATGGTTTGAATAAATTAAGTTCCAAAAAACCAAACCTGGTTGTTACATTGTTGTACTTTGCATAATAACATATTTTATGTACTCATATGTCAACACAGCAAATGTTGATCACTTAGTGCAAATACTTTAACCATTAATCAATGGACTAGATATATGGTTGATCTTCCAAATAAGGTTTATTTGTCAAAAAAAGAGTTTTCATAAAGACAATGGGACAAGTTTTGTTAGTGAGAAGGATGGGAAATTGATGCAAATGTGACAAGTCTATAGGGATATGAAGCTTGACTGCAAGCGAGATGAGTGTTGATTGGCCTTGGAAATAGTGACATTGCATTGTCTACCTTGCATAGTAATGTGAAATTGTTACAGGGTGGGATAAGGTGCAATTGTTGTGAGTTGTGACTTCAAGCGGGATGGGTGTTGGGGGGAAGATAAAATAGCAATGTGTCATCTCTCTCAAATTTTAGCAAGCTTTCGAAGTTTGCAACAACGTGTTCCATTTTTGAAGGCATGTTCATTAAACAAAAACTTTTGTTGTTGAAGAGTTTCTACAATCTATTGAAATTTCCATACTTTCAATGAATAGACTTCAAGGTCAACCAACGTTGTCATCTAGACCTAAATTATATTTGTCTATGTTCTATCTACTTCACGGGGAATAGCAAGGACTAACAAAGAAGGGCGGGGATAATTTGCCTTAGTTTATCTAGTAGATAAATAGAATCTAAGGTTGTTGCAACTGTTTGGCGATTGAAAAGAAAGAATGCAAAAGAAAGACAACGACAATTTAGAAAGAGGTCTATGGTTGTGGCCAAAGATGCACAAAACCTTGGGAACTCTAGCACTATAACAACAAATGAAAATATGATCTAATGTAGGATGAAGGTCTATGCTTTTGTGTATTAGATTGTTTCTTTCATAAATTTAAAGCTTTCCTTTTTCCTTTATGCAGCAACAAAATGATATTTATGGAAAAATTGATGGGGAATAATACTATTAGACCCCATTTTCCATAATACTACCTACCTCCCAATGAATCAAAGGCTCAAAATGCCCTTGTCCAATAATTGAAAATTGAAATTTAAGAAGTTAAAAATGTGCAATCCAAGGATAAACCACTAGTACAAAGGTTGGGTGTAGTTCATTAACCTAAATCACTATGGGATTTTAAAAGTGAAATAAATTCACTACAGTGATTTCACCTTGGTTAAAGTTATTTCATTTATAATATCATATGTAAATAGTATGTTTCAATACTAGTTAACATAATTAATTATTATAATTTATTGTGGTAAATAGGTTTATTTTTATGTTATTATTTTAAATACCCTATGTTACTTTATGATATACCCTATATTATTTTAGGCTACCTTAATCATTTTAACTTATAGTCCAAATTATTTTAAGTTATTATAAGTTATTATAAATTATCATACCCTAGATTATTATACATTATTATATTTTAAGGTATCCTAACTAACTTATTATAGGCTTTTTACTTTAAATTATTTTGAATTAAATTATTTAGGCTATACCTTAAATTATTTTATTTTAAATTAATATATGTTATTTCAAGTTATACTTTAGGTTATTCAAGGTCATTCTACTTTATGTTATTATAAATTATTTTATCATAAGTATAAAAATTTAAAATAATCTAAAATATAATATAATGACCTAAAATAAAATAACTTAAAATAACCAATAATAATCTATGAAAAAAATTTAGATAGCCTACAATAAAATAACTACCAATAACCTATGATAACTTAGATATCCAACAATAACTTATAATAAAATATGCACCAATATAATAGGCACCAATAGCCACTAATAACCATTAATAACCACCAATGAACTATGATAATTAACCTAAAATAACCATCAATATCCATTAATAGAATATCCACCAATAACCATTAATAAAATAATTCCATGAATAGCCATTAATGGCTTATGGCAATTTAACCTAAAACAACCAACAACCACCAATAGAATAACTAACAATGGTCACCCAATAACCACCAATAGAATAACTAACAATGGTCACCAAATAACCACCAATAGAATAACTAACAATGGTCACCAAATAACCACCAATAGAATAACTAACAATGGTCACCCAATAACCACTAATATAATAACTAATAATTGTCACCCAATAACCACCAATAAAATATATAGGCACAATAAAATAGCCACTAATAGTCACCAATAGAATAACAACAATAACCACCAAACCAATAGCCACAAATAACCTATGGTAATATAGCCTAGAATAACCAATAATAACATAAGGTGAAATAACGTTCAATAGCCAAAAATAACTAATAATAAATTTATATAACCAAAAATAACCTAAGATGAAATGGCTTATAATAACAAAAAATAATTTATAATAACCACAAATAACCTAAAATGAAATAGGCTATAATAGCCAAAAATAACTTAAAATAGTTGAAAATAGCCTAAATTGAAATAACGTAATATAGTAAAAAATGATTTAAAATAATCGAAAATCACCTAGGGTCAAATATTAAAAATAACCAAAAATAACTATAAATAGCCATAAATAGCCATAAATAATGTAGGGTGAAATAACTTAGAACAATGAAAAGTAACCATACATTAGCTGAAAGTAACCTAACATAGGTAGTATTATCATATTAGCAAAAAAATTATCCATTTATTAAATTTATTTTCAAATAACGATCATTGAAATTATATTAAATAATGATATTCAAAAAAAAATTGTTCAAATGATTTTACACTTTCAAAAGGAAATAAATGTAATTATGTGCATTATTGAAAAAATTAAAATTTAATCATTTTATAAAATCTCAATGAGATATGAAATTTCAAAGTTTATGTTTTTATAATGTCTAAAATGAAATATTTGATAAATAGAATGCAATGTAATACACTATCACAACAAGTGTGGCGGCTTGATGGTAGGGTGTTTGCTTCCATCTTAAAGGTCAAGGGATCAAACTTCACAAATGGTGTGTTTGTGGTTAACATTGGTAAGTTGACCGAATATTTTCCTATGTCATTCCTTAGAGTAGGTGCCTACTTAGGTTGATTATATGGCCTAATACCTAGGTTAAGTTTTAAACCTAGCATAAGTAAGGACACATGTTAATAATTCATAAGCTAAAAATCATGAAATTATAAATAATATTAAATATTACATTAAATATTAAATAATTTAAATATAATTGATTTCCATGTTATCTAGTTAATTAATTAACAAATGAAATGGCTTGGTAAATTTTTATTTCATTAGGTATTAGTGAACCAATTCACTGTCTGTAACAATTAGTCCTCATTCACTAGGGGGTTGACCAGTTTCACCATCATAAAAATGTCCAAATTCATTCAAAATCTAATGAAACTCAGAATGAACTAAGATGCATTTTGTGTAATGAACTAGCATATAAAAGTACATTGTTGAATGTTGTTATCAGTAAAAAGGTAGTTAGCATTAAAACATTAATTTGGGTCCTGAATACACACCCTTCCAACATTAATTATGTTGTGCAAAAAAGACAACATGTTCAATTGACTAACAATTCACAATGGGCACTTATTACTTAGAGGTAATAATCTGATGTTTTTGATACAACAAATGTATCAATTGTGTTGGATTAGTGGAGCAAGGAGACACAAGTTAATTTAAACAAATTTGATGTCACAAAGAAATTCATTGCGCCAAAGGTTTATGGAGAACATGCTACGCACCTACTACTAGAAACCCAAGTAACAACTTTCTCTTACAATTCTTGGACTCATTCTTGTTGATGTTTTAAAAAGTTTTCAAAATGAGTATATGGTGTTTTTTGTAGTCCAAATTTGGTCTTGTGAAATGAGGAACAAATGGTCAAATAAATTTTATCTTCTAGAATTCAACAAATTATGGAAATATTTGTAAAGGTTTTGCAATGAGATTATGTTTAATGTCATGGTTTGTTGAAGACTTATAGCATGTCAGTAACAATTGTCTAATTTTTTAAAGTTGGAAAACCACAATGGTGATAATCTTTGGAATATTAATAAGAATAGAAAGTTACCACAATAACATATCATTAATTCATTTATAGATTTTTATGATAGAATGAAAGAATATACAATGGGTCCAAGCATGATTTGAGGACCCCCTTTGAAACATAAGGACTCACTTCTAGGGCTCCCAAATTCACCTTTTTCTTCACTTTTCCCATGACCTATCTTACATTCTAGCCTTTTTTTTCATGTCAAATGAAATAATTTTGTTCCAAATTTCATGTAGGCCTTTAAGGTATTTTTTGTTTTCACTTATGAAAGTGAAAATAATAAAATTTATCCAATGTGGGCCATGTTCTATCAATGGCCCAAAATTCTCAAATTTTGACTTTTTGAAACTTTTGACATTATAATAGGGCATTTGCTTTTTGTCACATTCATACACTTTATACACATTAGCACATAAGGTGATTGTGGTAAAAATCTTGGGCCACAAAAAGTTGTTTAGACATTCCTTATGAATCCTTGAACTTTTTTTTTCTCATGAGACAAAATCTTAGATTTTTTTTTAGGACTTAGTACAAATCCTTAAACTTGTTCAAATTTGACATTTTATGCATGGAATAGTACTTTTATAATGTATCTATCTATGAATAAAATCAAACTTTCAATATGAATGTGTCATTAAGTTTCAACAATAGGTTTAAATGAGGGGGTTTAGTGAGTATAAAATGAAATAATCATTTTGGGTACCCCAACCATACTTTGACCCAAATCTTGTATATTTGTAATAGTTTGATGTAAGAGCCCAAGTTCCATAATATATGTACAAATAACTTGGTCTTTCAAACATCATAGCATGGACATGCTATAGTAAAGTTTCAAAAAGTTGAATGTTAATCTCATGATGTTGTGATGTGTATAGACTAAAATTCTAGTGTTCCAACATTTAATATAATTGAATCAGGGTTTTGAATGGGCTTCCCATAATATGAGTGTGGGTTTGATTTATGAATGATGTCACATTTGTAGGTATAAAGCAAAACTAAGTTGTAGGGCTTTGAAATTCCTATAGTTGATGGCACCCAAGTTGTGGTTAATCAACATTTGTTATTATTGAATAAAAATGTTTGTTTTCAATCATGTTCATGATTATTTTCTTAGTTAGGTTTCAAGAATTTTACTTTGCGATTGTTGAGAATGTCAATTCTAACTTAATACATATTGATTCCTTAATAAAAAAATGTTTTAATAATTTTTGGTGCACATCCAATTATGCATTGGCTTGGTAGCTTCAAAGTGAATTGTGTAATGGAGGAGTTTATTAGTTTGTAAATTCAATTTCATGATCTAAACTTCTAACTCCAATTTCTAGTTGCGGTTGTAATAAATGTGGTATCTATGTATGTAGCCATAGCATGCCAGAAATCTAGCAAAATGTGGTGTTCTAGCAAAGTCTTACACTAGGTATCAAGGTTTCAATAGGCTAGAAAAACATCTCATTGTTATTTTGTGGTATTAATGGGCTCAATGGAAACAATGTGGTTATTGACAAAGCTTCATGTCAATTTAGGTGGTTGATGGGTTTTTAATTGTTAGCCTTTTCAAGTTGTGAAAGCCAATTCAGCAAGAAAGAAAGAACTCAAAAGTTTTAGAGCTTATATGTGGAAGTTTTCCTTTAATCATTTGCAAATAATGGTTAGTGCAAGTTTGGGCACTAACTTGGAACTCTATTTCCATTCCTTTCTTTATGTATCTCTAGTAATTAACTTCAATGACATTCCTTAGAAATTCTAGATTTACATAACACTTCTTCATGAATTTCAGGATTTCATGGAAATGAATATTCTACACAAATTCATTTTCTTGGTTTACTAATCATCACTTTAGGTCTTCTTCATATGGATTTTGTAATGTTTATTTGTTGGAATATTTCATGAAAGAGGGGACCTTTTGCAATGTAAACATTTGAGATTTTAGAATATTTAATGATCTTTTGCAAATCTATGTAAGTTTTTACATAATTTGTTGTTTTTAGATAGTTGAAGGTTTAGCATGTGCATTTTATGTGTATACCTTAAGGACTTGTGACCAAATCTTAATAATATCTTATATATTTTTTGTACTTTGCCACATTTGTGGAAGGTGAAAGCACACTACAAGGGGGGCAAAAATGTTGTCACATTGTAATGTTTTCCAAGGGTGTCCATGTTTGAACTTCAACCATGGTAGTATTGGAGCATATTTTTTTAAACTTTTTGCATAATATGGTAGATTATAACACAAAGAATTCATTTGCAAAGAAAATTCCTTTTTCCAATTTATATTGTGCAATTCTAAAGCATATTTGTGGCAAGAAAATGTATGTCAATATGTATTAAAAACTGCAAATATATTAAAAAAATGATTGAAATGAATTTTAGTCTTTATGAAATTTGTAATATCTATTAAACATTGTGATCCCATATGATTGGAATAAGTTTGTGAACCATGTGAAAATTTTGATAATTATCATATCACAAATGGGTGTTTCTGGGGGCATGGTAAATTAACATTTTGACAAACTATCATTTTCAAATGGAAGATGACAAGATATGTGAGGTGGGTCATTTTTTCAATTTTCATTTCAAAGATTTTTTTGCTACTAATTCAAACCCAAACCTAGTGTAGTCCAAAATAGAAATAGGTTTTATTGTAGTGTATATACCATAAATATACTCCATATTCCTTGAATTTAAGCTTTTTTTAAAAAATTCAAATAATATTAGATATCATTAACTTTGTGAAAATCAAAATATCAAGCCCAAACACTAAAAGTGAAACCCAAAATTAAATGTTTTGCAAAAATATATTTTATATACATGTCATGAAAATGCCCAAAATGGCCCCCCCGTAATGTGCTTTCACCCTTGAATACAATGTGAACTTTAAAGAAATTGGATTACAATTATTGGTGATTATCACTTGTTTGTGAAGTACTATTTGTGTCATATGTACCTATGTACATACTTAAGGCTAGGTTGTTGCATAATCTAAAGTATAATGTGCACTTTAAATGTAATAGTGCATATTTAGTGTAGTTTGTCATTGATTTTGATGTAAATTATGTGTAAGGTTTGTCCATGTACATACTTATGGTTGGTTATCTTGTACACCTATAGGTATAATGTGAAATTCAAATACAACAATGTACAATTAGTGGTGCTTAAGAATACTTTTAAGGTATTATGTGTAATGTCTATACACATGTACATACTTTAGATAATGTGAAGGTGTAATGTGTATTTTTTTCATAGAATTCATATGTTTAATACATTTTATTCAGTGCATAACATACATGTATAATCCCATGGTTTACTTCATGTACTTTATGAATATTTTGTTGTATGTTTGTATAGTTTTTGGACATGTGCTAGTGCATAAACATTTATCTCTTTACAATTCTAATAACATAAACACAATTCCAATAGTGTAAACTATTTGTATTGACTGTGTGTATTGGAATGCAAACTACCTTCTATTTTTTATATTAAGCAACCCATTTAGAATACAACATCAAGCATGTAGCATTCTTGAGGTTGAAGTCATACTTTATCAAGCCTTTGAAGGACAAGAACATCTATTGTTGCAAATACCATGTTGGTTAGATATGTTGAGGGCTAGTTTGAATTATATGAGGGATCCAAAAGAAGGACTTCATGTCAAGCTTGGGTGTGAGTGTCCTTGTATTGTTTGTTTTTTACCTAGTTAGTAAAATGTAGACAATTGTTTAATTTAGGGTAAGGTTTACAAAGGTATTACACAATCGTGGCAAGAATGTGTATTTGAAAAATTAAAGTTTGAAGAATGGCATAAATGTGAATGCCTCATGAGTGAATGTGAAAGTTGTGGGGTCAACAAACTGCCACTTTGTCCTAATGAATTAGTTCTAGAAAACATTAATTACAGTGCGTCATGGAGATTCTTTGAGACAAGGATTGTTGGATAGGGAAAGGATGGGCAACCAAGGAATTGAATTAACAAAGTTTTCAAGGAGACCTTTAGTTTTCAAGGAGATCTACAAGTGACTTTTTGAAGTACTTGAAACCTAATCTACAAAAATTCATTAAACATGTAACTTTGTGCCTCGTTGGCATGATGCCTAGTGTAGTTTAGCCATGGGTGACCTACCAAAAAATGTCATCTTGTCCCACATAAATTTTATAGAAAATTATACTTTTCAAATAGAGAATGAAATCCAATCTATGCACTGGCATTCTTTTCAAGTTACAATTGTAGTCCACATTACATACAAAATTAATCCTACTTACATTGAGGATAATGGTCAAAACAAGGTGATAAAGGAATCACATTTCTATGTGAATGATGACAAGGAGCATGACACTTTTTTAATGTAACATCATATGTTGTTTCATTGGCAGTGGCTTTTTTATCAAGGGGTACAACCTCATGAACATTGGGTTCTTTCAAATGGTTGTGCAAGTCAATTCAAAGGTGCACATGCCATATTTTTTGTTGCAAGGTATCCCACACTCACAAATGGTTGCAAAATGAGGTGGCAATACTTTGGTACTAGTCATGGAAAAGGTATGCACATGTAACAACTTGTTTTAGTTGCACTTTTTTATATTTCCATAGTGTTCAATTATTCATTTTCATTAATTTATGATTCATGAAGCCTTTCAATGTGTATAGGGTGGTGAGTTTGATGTTGGGGACTTTGTAGTTGCTAGGATTTACTATCAAAAATGGGGGAAACGTTCTTGAAAGTATGTATTTTTAAATCATTCTAGCATGGCCTTTGTGCATTTAATTAAAGTTATCAAATTCCCCATGACCCCAAAAGATCATCGTGTTAAAGGATGACCTTGTTTATAAATTGTCATTAGAAAATGAAACCATGATTTGTTTTGCCCTAAGAGAACAAGATTAAGCAATGTACCATTTGTTACCGACATGTCCACTATGTGGAAAGTATGGCAGGTGACTTGCTTTTCAATAAAATGGCTGGTGCCCTTTTAGTGTCAGAACTATTCTATAATTCAAGGGAGTATTTGAGTGTCCTTTCTATTCACTATAATGCACTCCATATGCACACATTGTTTAACAATTATAGAATTTATATTTTGCTATAGGTTTTTATATTTGTGTAACATTCAAATCTTATTTTGTATAATTCCAGTACAACCTTGTTAGTGTGTGGTAACCATTGACATTTGATTGTAAACAATGCGAAGGATTCTACTTGCCATGGGTTTTGGCTAGCTACATAATATTGCATTCATCATGTAATGCGTATTCTTCTCATATGAAGTCAATTTTTCAATTTTTAGTCCAATAGAGGTTGTACCCATTTTAATGTTTGGTGGTATTCATTGGTTTAATCATGACCAATGTACAATGATGTTAACCTACATAGATTTCCCTTGCCCTAACTATTTTCGGGTTAGCTAGTAAAAGCTTATGTTGATGCATGGCACTTTTTCAAAGAATGGTTAGTATGGTGAAAGAGGCTGCAAGAAAATTTGGTTTTGAGTACATTAAATCTATTGGTATGAATTGTGTTTGATTTGTGATGTTTAATTTTTTTTGCAAGTATGGATGTCAATATCTTTTATTGGATGTGGTTGGTGGAATGTGTTTGGTAACTTGTGGAGAAAATTTCTGGCCTTTATTGTCGTAACCCTAGCCTTGGGCTCACGACCAAGGCGACCAAGGCAAGGGCTTGCAAGGTTGCGGGCCAAAAGGGAAGCCTGAAAGTGAAGGAAGTGTGAGTGAATGAACCCTCACACTCCCAAAGGAGCTTCCACTTTGGGAGTTTGAGTCCCGATGGACTCCTGAATGTTCAAAGAGCGATTGCAAGGGTCAAAACGTAATGGCTTGAGGAGTTATTTATACGATTGAAAAGCTATTGAAACGTAGATGTCTAAAATGAGCTCACATCACCCATTTGGACATCTAAAACACAAGTTATGGCCAAAAGAAGGGCCAGGAGTCAAATTGACAGTTTGATTCCCGACCACTAAAAGTCAAAAATCAACTTGATTTCCTTACATGCAGGTGGCATGTAACATACTGTTGGAAAGCTCTCGACAAAGGCTACAACTTTGTTATAGAACTCATTTCAATCGAAGGTTTGCACACTAAGTTACGGGGCCCCAAAGTTGCAGGAGTCCCAACTTTGGCAATTTCAAGACTCCCACTTGGGAGTCCCGGGATAAAAAACCATTTGGATGTGGGCCTCGTGGAGAAGCACATAGTATATTATAAGGGGGAAGGTGGTGACTTCCCCTAAGTTCGGGCCATGGTGAGTCTTGTGAGTCCGAGTTGCCCGTGGCTCGTCATAGCACCAAAAGTGCTCAAACTATGCACAAACCACCTTGTGTTGATTTTGTGCAGGTTCGTGTGAGTAGTTGATGCTTGTCACTCTTCCTAGTCCCATTTTGGAGCTCTAGCACGCCCCTCTTCCCCTCAAAGTGCTACGAGCCAAGGAGCGTGCCCGACTCCTTGCTTTTCCGTTGTTTTCAATTTAGATTCACATTTGAGTCCATTAAGGAGTTTGGGGGTGCGTCATCTACATTGGTGTGTTATGTGGTGTGTAGCATTAAAGTGAAAGAATATAAGGATGAACCTTAGTTTCCCTTTTCCAGCTTCCACAATATATATCTAGGGCACTGTTTCAAGCCTTGGAAGAGGTAGAGGCCCAACACTTACAAAATGCAAATCCTTGGATGGTATATGTTTCGTTATAATGGAAGCACCAAATGGTGTAGGGCATGCATTCAAAATGTTATTCTTGCCTAAATGATGATGCATTGTGGGGTTAGAGCTTGGTTTTTATAAAAAATCACTAGTTCATGAATGTTTGTAATATGCCATTTAATCTTGTAATTGGAAATTTCAAAAGAATTTAGGGAATAGCCTACAATGATTGTGTACTCAAAGTAACTTGTAAATTAATAGTGTTACTTTAAAGTCTATAAATTACAGGGAATGACATAGATTGAAGTTAAATCAAAATTTTAGAAAAACGGGTGATAATATAATAAGGCTCAAAGTCTACAAAAAAGGGTTTCCAAAAAATAGATTTTAAGTATCAGTATTTTGGGTTATAATTATCAAAAACCTAGACATCTCACCCATCAATGTTGTATAAACACTAGACACAACAATAGACCAATAATTTAGTGAAGTTTTTTTTCCACTAGTTATAAATCAATTATATATCGATTTGTCGAATTCAAACCATGTTACTATCAATCATTGGTCTTGAATTGAAATGAATGCATTTGTATTGTCTAAAGGTGTTGGGTGAGAGTTTTCTTGAATTGAAAATTTTTAACAATATGTTGGGTGACACACCCCCAAGCTCCTTAATGGACTCAAATGTGAGTCCAAAATGAAAACAATAGAAATGTAAGGAGTCGGGGCATACTCTGACGCGCTCCCAAGTCACGGGGTGAAACCCACTTGAGGGTTTCACAAAGTCAAATTGCGGAAAGTTGAACTTGGTAGCACGCTCTCGACTTCCAACTTTAGAAAGGGGTAGAGGGTCAAGTTGGGAGCCCCGGGATTAGACTAGGAAGAGGGACTAGATTAGCTCGTGTGAATCTGCATCCAAAAACCAACCAAATCGGGTTAGTTTAGCATTCGGGACACACTTTGGTGTTGGGACT
>Ga0209611_10008273_pt1 | contig 16344 bp, 5 predicted proteins | sample S1TSphgellanicum_3_FD_187693 | JGI IMG/M metagenome (GOLD analysis project Ga0209611, IMG submission 187693) | Host-associated microbial communities from peat moss isolated from Minnesota, USA - S1T2_Fc - Sphagnum magellanicum MG (SPAdes) (version 2) | ecosystem: Host-associated > Plants > Peat...
AAAATTTAAATTTTTTTTTTTTTCCAATTTTGTGATTTTTTCAAAGTGGCAATTATCCATATGAAGATTTAGCCAAAGTTGCCTACAAACTAAATATGAATATAAAATTATTAAGCATCCTTTTATATTTTTGGCTACCCTGTAGAGAAATATGAGGTTTTTTCTTAAAATTTGGTGGATTATGGCTATTGAAAATCTCAAAAAAAGCACTTGACTTTACACTTTCTACTTTTTAAATTTCGCTTTTTGGCTAATATATATAGCCCAGTGAAAAAAAAGGGGGGGCTGGTACTAGGAGGGGTTACCACAATGGAATGTTAGCAACTCCTTTCTAGTTCATCCAAAACTGAGTCCACATCCATAAATGGGTTTCCAAGGGATGGTGTAAGTACTTGGTGGATGCTGGGGTCGCATAAGTACATCCTTTGAGAAATTATCATCCAAGAAGACACTGTTTTCTGTTTATAATCTGAGTTATGTATTGACAAATCTGTCATTTTCCTAGGGTGACTCATCAGCTGCTCATTCTGGTGTCGACGTGGCCAGTATCGTGCCGTAGAAAACAGATTGACATTGATTACTGCCGTCGATTTCGAAACTAAGAAAAAGCCTGGGGTTTGGTTTTGGGGGGCCCCTGGGGTTGAGTGTTAAAAGACAAAAGACCCACCACACCATGTTCTGCTCTTTAGACCGTCCGATGAGAATGAGGACAAAACAAGCGGCCGTCAACGTGGAAAGAGATCAAAGTTGTGTTAAAGACGAAGGCCGCAAGAGATCATACCTGAAGCTCCGGACCCGGGCAGGGGAGACGGCGACGAGAAGATACAAACGCGCGAGGCGAATGCGACACGCAGAGAATGTGACGGGTTGAAGATCGAACAAGAAATCGAAGAAATCGAGCAATCGCGTGGGAGACATGAGGGAAATGCTCGTGAGGTTGAAGATTTTGCAAGAAAACGAGAAAAAAAGGTGAGTAATATCAGGAAAAATAGCTGGAAATATCTTGCAGTGGAAGAAAGTTTCAAGTGGTGCAAGAAAACGAGGAAGCGGTGAAGAAGAAGAAGAAGAAGACGGCGGCGGCGTGGGGAAGGAGACAGGGAATAAGAGAGGGTCCGGAAATATGCAAGCAACGGAGCCGTCGGCAGTCCACGATGGAGGAGTATCTTCAGAGAGCAGATCTGGTATGCATCGTGCTCCATCTGTGGACGATCTGTTTGCGCCAATGTTCAGACTCGATGTCCAGTCGTCTGAGAACCGGTTGAACAACAACGCCAGAGAAGGAGTAACAACGGCTCCCAGAGGAGGAGGAGGAGGAGGGGCGGGTGCTGTTCTTGGCGGCGGTGGTGGTGACGGAAGCGGGAGCAGCTCTGGTTCTGTAGCGGTGAGCAAGAGCAGCGTGCCCGGGTTTGGAGTTGCAGCATTGAAGGAAGGGAGTGACCAGGGTGGGGCCATCGGGACGCGTCACTCTGCTGTAGCGGCAAGTGCAGCTTCCGGAGGTAAACATCTTGCTTTTGTTCCCTCTCTCTCTCTCTCTCTCCCCGCAGGTTTGGTCCTTTGGTCGTGTAGTGTTTTTTGTGCAGATAGCTGCTGGTATTGCAGATTTTTTCCAACCTAATCGTCTGGAGTTGACTGGCTGCTATTATAAACTTTTGCAGACTTGGCTGTATCCGGAAGTACGGCCATCCTGAGAACTGGTGGTAGAGAGCCTGAAATTCGGACTGCTCCCAGCTCTAGGGAGGGTGTGTTGTTTCCTTCACGGTGGAGTGTGGCAGCAGAAAAGAGTAAAAACGCTATCAGCACGGAAAGATCCACAGAAGCAGTAGGAAGAACTCTAGCAGCTGCTGCTGATACTAGGAGCTCTGCAGCAGCAGTAGCACATGTCTCTAAAGTAGACAGTGGGTCAATTTCTGCTGACATCAGTCCTCCAAATTCTTTATCAGGTGTTGTTCCTGAGTCACCAAAACGGCATGACAGTCATGCGATGGGAAGTGGAATGGGAGTTGGCACAAACTCAAGCTCAGGTAAAGGCAATTCAGATACTGGTGGTCATTTCAATTCTGAGTCTGATGATGAGCAGTTGGTGGTAGATGAGAGGAAGCAGAAGCGAATGCTGTCGAACAGAGAATCAGCTCGCCGATCTCGGCTTCGGAAACAGCAGCATCTGGATGAGTTGCGAGCACATGTTGCACACCTCCGGGCAGAAAACACTCACATGCTCAATCGCTTTAGCCTTGCCTCCCAGCAATATGCCCAGTTGTCAAATGAGAATCGAGTCCTCCAATCACATGTCGTGGATCTCACCCAGCGGCTTCAACGTCTGCAGCAGACTACTGAGGCCCATCACCCTGGTGCTGCTTCACATTTGGATCAAGCACCCTTGCACCTTAGCCTGCGATCTGGTGGGTGTGAGGATGAGGCTTGGCAGCAACCATTAATCACTCCTTAGCTCTTGCACCTTCCTGTCTTTCCCACAGTTACCTTTTTTGTCAATCTGTCTTGTAAGTTTTCTCAGTGCTTGTTTTTTCTCTCTTTCTAGCCACCTTTTAATCTCTTCTGGGGGCTACTGTAGACAGTTTCAATGGACAGAAGCAATTGGGCTTCATCTTATTGTTTTTCTTCTTGCTCTTTGTGCATGAGTGATGTATGACAAAGACCACAGAACAGAGACTTGTACATTGTGTAGTTTGGTGTCAATGTGCCTGCAGCCTCAACTAGCTGTAGATGTACCATTCTTGGCACACCATGAGGTAGACAAAGCCTTTCTCAGGGTTAACACACTAGAAGTAGTTGTACCATTGAAAACGTGTACAGTTGCCTTGTTATGCTTCCATGTGGGCTTTCAAGGTTGAGAGATGAATAAATTGGTTGTTTCACCTTCACAAATTTTGAATCCTTTTGACTACACCACATTTCCTATCCTTTGGCAAACTTCTGGGTTATCTCTTGTTGGCTGCAAGGTACCCTCCACCATTCAGGGCCATCAACATCATCTCTTCAGTTTAGATTATTTTAATGTGTTACTGTCATGTATTTTGTCTTACTGAATTGAATTCTCAATCTCAAACTTTGCAAGAGCTTTATTGGAATGTTCATCACATGTTTTTGTCAGACCTGCAGGAGATGTTCAATTTGATGTTTGTCATCTATTTGTTCCTATTTGTGTTTGTAGAGTGAATAAAGTGGGCAGTTGGCAAGGAATATGCTTCAGGAGTTTCAGGATTTGACTTTGGCTCTGGAAGTTACAGAGGGTGAAGATGTCCAGTCTTCTTTGATATGTACAGAAGCAGTTTAGTGATGCAAAATTTAGACATGCCTGGACTTGTTCTGGTTCTAAATTCTGCACCACAAGAACTCATGTAAAGTGGGAATAATGTGTTCTGGCAGAAACTTTGAAATCGTGCAATCTGAGCAATGCCTTCAATGCAACTGATGAAAGCTTGGGCATCTGAACAAGATACCTTCAAACATTCAAAGTTAAAAGGTTTCTAGTGTCATTTCTATTGGGCATGTAACACCAGAATTGGGCATTAGAGGTGGAATTCATAACCCGTAAATGAAAGTCAATTAATTTGACCTCATTTGTGACAAAACATTAGATTATAAGGAAAGAGATACATAATAGCATAAACGTTCATGCATGGAAAATGATCAATGTTTTAGAATAATAAGTCACCGAAATATTATCAGTCTAGGATTAATGAATGATAATATCTATTAAACCTAGATGAAAGGAAAGGACAAATCACTCATTTTCTTTTCTCATATTTAAAGGGTTGTGATTGGAACTTCAAGTTCATTTTTCATTTTCATGTTGATAGTTTTTTATTGTTAAGTTTGTGATAAGATTTTGTGTATAATCAACTTATGCTAAAACAAGTTTATATTTTATTATGATTTGTGCATACATTTACATGGTAAAAGTTGGGAAGTATATTATAAAGTGGAGAATGATGATTACTTTCATGTTTGGGTCATTGTGAATCATTTGAATTTGTGTTTGGTTGTGGTTCATTTGTTCATCATTTTGATTCAAGGTTTCATTAATTTCATATTTTTCTTGATTTGTGCAATTTGATATAATCATGACACTAATTTAAAATTTTATTTTGGTTTTCAATTGAAAGATTTTCACACTTTCATTTTGAAACTAAAAAATTACCTTGAATTTGTATTTTGTTACAAATTTGAATATTAAAGGGTTATTTGCCACAAATATCATTTGACAAACTTAAAGGTTTATCACATAAAACAAAAAATTGAGTGCATGTGATGAACTTTCACATAAAAATTAGACTTTAATTATGTGAATGATCCTAACTTAAAAAAACAAGTATGTTTCATCTTTGGTTGTATGTGTATTGTGAATTGTGTATGTCATGTGAAAATTTGATTTATTCAATTAATCTTGCATTTAAATTTTCATTTAAAAACTAATTGTCATATGTTTGAATTTATTTCAAGGTGCATTTTTTTACTTCATTGTGGGAAAAAAAATGTATTTCACTTGGGTTTTGAATTGAAAATATGAATATGCAACATAAAATAATAATACAATTGTCAATTCTTTCTTTTGTGTTGTCAATGCCTTTCATTTCATGAACAAAGGGTGAAATTTGAGGTCCACAATAGATCTACATAACACTTGAAAATTTGAACTTTCCAAATTAGCTTATCAAAAATTATTTTCATTCCAAGGAATTTACATTAAATTTTTCGTTACAAGTTGCAATGAAAAATTATGATTAAAAAGGTATGATAAATTGAAATTGTGATATTTTTCTAAGATTATTATGCATGTGGAAAATATGGTCATAGTTGATTGTGTGATAAACTGAATAAGAGCAAAGAAATTAAATGCAAAAAAAAAATGTCTCTTTACCAAAATTTAATATTAATTAAAAAAGGGAAAATGAAGAATGAAAAAAGGACCAATTTTTTTTTATAAAAACTAACATCCACAAGCACAAGCATACAAATAATGAATACAAAAAAAAACACAAGGATTCATCAAAATGAACTTTAAAAAAACTTATGTCCCTTAAACAACATATGAATCACATCAAGTAAATCAAACAATGAAAAGGATGCATGATCATAAAGAAAAAAAAATTTAGAAAAAAAAAAAAAACCTTCCTATCAACAATGATTCATTTCAAAATAAAGAAACTTTGAATTTTTTGTAAACCCATTAACATCTTTTAGTTATAAAATATGAATAAATGGTTTAATAAACAACTGTTTTCATTGTTTTTAATTAATCACATGATGTTAATGAATCGATGACAAAAAATATTTATATGTTATTGATGTCAACATCTTGATATTTTTATAGTAAAAAACACATCCTCAAAGTATTAATTGTGTTACATCGTTCTTTTCCCTTGATCACATTTTTCATGGTCATTTTTCAAAAAGTAGTATTTTATAAAATTATATTTGTTAAAATGGGATCGACAATGATAACATTAACCAAAATGTGAAACTCATATATGAATAAATTATATCAATTTATCAACACAATTTTTAAAAAAAAATCAATTGAAGAACATGTGTTTTTTCAAATAAAACATGAAACCCAACATTTTTAACAATGGAAGCAAAAACATTTCAATCAATATTATGAAATGCAAGGCATGTCCTTTTATGAAAACATTAAAAATATATATCATTTTCAACTTTGTACATTAGTCACAAATGTGATTAATTAAATCAAATTGTTGAATGAAGAATATTTAACTTAAACATGTGATAAGACATATAATATGAATAAGAAATGAAGTAAGAAAATTCTTCTTCAATGAATTTATATCTTCATTTTCCTTTGAGGCACTTGCACTTTATGGATAGTAAAAAATTTCACCTTGGTAAACAACAAAACAAACCAATACATAGAAATATATTGAAAATTGGATTAAGCGTGTGAAATAGGATGTGTTTTTTTTTTCCTTCCTTTAATTGATGTTTTTTTTATGAAACAAAAGCGGTCCTCAAACAATCATGATATGAAGCCATGAGAGTGGACAAAAGTATTCCCCACATGTGACATGTTCATAGACATCATTGTCCTCTCTTTAGCTAATATTGGAGGTTTGTCTCCAAGTAGTCTCTAGACCTTTTCGCATATTACAAATAATTAAATATGCAACTTATATTGCTAGAATGGTGAAGTATTCACATGTTAATATGTGTGGCCAGTAGATGAAATATAAAATTTGGTAAATGTGTCACACCCATGGTTCATCCACATTACTTTATTCTATTGAGAATTCAAGAATCAAGGTTTTTGAATGTTGAAACACTACGTATTGACCGTCATTGTGGATTATAGAAAAAACTAGTGAAATTATTTTTATTTTTCCATAGACCCATAATTGAAATATAATGTAATCCTTGGCAACCATTTCTATTCAATCCACTAGTGATACATTTCAAATCAAACCCATTTGTTATTGTAAGTTGTGTTTATTTGATACAAATCAAGGCCTATTGCCTCCTTTTAGAGGACTAAACCCAATTAATTAAAATAATGACATTTGTAAGCCATAGATGTTGTTTGTGCCACTCACACATGCTTATAATTGTTACTAGTGTGGGTGGGTAGTGTGTTCTCATAAACCTAAAGGACCCAAGATTTGTAACCTTAGGCCTTTAATCACGATCGTTTTGATTAAAGGCCTAAGGCATGAAAGACATGAATTAGTTTTTACTGAAACATTTGACTAAAGTGACCTTTTTGATCATGCAACAAATGGAACATTTGGTTTAAAAGGCCAAAGGTCCATCAAAATGACCAAGGTTTAGTCAAATTGACTCAATGACCATTGTGATTTACAATTAGTCAAATTGGTCATTCTAATTTACACTTAGTCAAATCAACCATACTAATTTAGCTACTTAACTTATAACTTTATTTTTCTTAGAGTACATACCAAACCTAAATTCATAGTTAGTAAACAATAGGTTAAACATATTACACATAATAGGTATTAATTAAGTTTAATAAGTTGCTTACATGTTATCTTTTAGGCACATGTAAGTACTTAAATTTAATACATTAATTAGTTGATAATTAATAGTTAATATTCAATAATTTATATCCTATATAATTAATTAGTCCCCAAATAAATGTTAATTAATTGATTATTATTATCAAATTTATTTAAATTTTTTGCTAATATTTGATAATAATTGTAATAATTAATAGTAGTCAATATATACTTGTTAACAATTATTGATAATTGATTATTTTAAACTAAAATTTAATTCATAGTAATTCGTTATCATTAATTAATAATTATTAATTCATAGTAAATCATCAATAATTAGTAATTAATATTAAATAATTAGTGATCAGTAATTAATAATAAATAATTAGTAATAATAGTAGATAATCAATAACTAGTAATTAAAATTTTTAATATTAGTCATTAATATTATATTATTATTATTTAATTTTTGATATTTAATACTTCGTAGGAATCATTCAATAATCAACCATTTATATTGAATAATTATTTATTAATATTAAAATTCATTATTTAATACTTAATATTTAGTAGTTTGTAGGAAATAATAAATTATTAATCATTGATATTATTTGTTTCTAGTTGATAGTAATTAATAAATTAGTGTTATTTATCTTTATTAATTAATTATTAATTGAATTAATAGCATGTAGTAACTTATTAAGCATAAGTGCCTACATGTTATTTAGGTAGATACTTGGTGCATGTTATAACCTCCTACTTAGATAAAAAATACAAAAATATTGAAGTTCATTAATGCATGTTACAATATGTACATCAAAACAAAAAATTCAATCAAGTTTATTACAACATGATGACAAAAGTTTTTGACTTTTTGATAGTCCAATGGTAAAAACTTGACTCTTCAAAGTGGAGATGAAAAGTTCAAATCCTCACACATACAACATTGACTTCCTAGGCTACCTCACTTTTATGTTATTTAAATAGCTAGCCTAGGCCGCCTAAACAGGTAGGTCTAAGGTTGGCCACTTAGCCTAGGCTAAATAGGGTAAGTAGGTAAGTTATTTTATTTTATTTTTTACATTAATTATTAGGTAATGTAAATGGCTAAATTTAATCATTAATGAATTTAATAAATATATTATATGATTATAAGTATATATAATATAATAATTATTTAAAAATTAAATCATATATAGTTGATGTCAAAATATTGTTGACTAGTCAAAAAAGAAAATTAAAAAATCCAATCAAAGAAACCAACCAAAAAGACCACCAAAATAACCTAGTCAAAGTGGTTGTGTTGAAAATGACTCGTCCAAGATGGCACCTTTGTCAATTCAAATAGGGGCCATTTGAGGTACCCAATTTCCAAGTAAAAAAAGACCTTGTTTTCTTGTAGTGATAGTTGTTGGACCTACATACATAACGTTTACACAATATAACCTAATCAGCTTTGGGGGGTATGGCCAAGAACTAATTCGACATAAGGCTAACTGCTTTGTCCCCCAATTGGAATTGGCTGGGTATTAATATCCTTCAAACCAACTAGGCTAGCTTTAGTTGACATTGGTAGATACATTTTGAAAAGCATAAACAAAGAATTTACATGTGTTGTATGGAGCTTGCAAATTGTGGATGATGAGTGTTAATCAAATTTTTGAACATTTGCGAACATCATCTTATCCTTTCAATGAACAAGTTGAAAATTGTGCCCATGTGAGAAACTTATGCACCTTTTCATTTTATACATGTTCATTCCATTTGGTCGCAAATACTTGCGACATGAAATTCCCTAATCAAATGTGGTGAATAATTGATGTGAAAAAGAAAACTACATAGCTTTTAACATGTAATGAAAAACATAAAATATATATTCTTTCTTTTGTTCCTTTACTTTCCACTATCTAGGGAAACAAGTATGAACCATAATAACATCAAAATCTAGTTGGAGCAAAAACCTTTGAACTAGTAAATTTCTTTAACATGCTACCAAATTATCAAAACACAACTATTCAAACATTATACTATTAGTGAATGTACCAATCCATTACCTTTTGGGATGCAACAAAATATTTCTTAATTAAACAACAAGCCATGTGCCAACTTTGCCCTGTCAAAATAATAACAAGGGATGAAGTTAATAAAGTTGGTGACAACCTAGTATATTATTCCCAATTAAAGAAAACCCATAAAATGACTATCCTCCATGGTACACCAAGACAAAAAAAATAAATTGGAAGTAAAATCAATAATTTTATTAAAAAAATCCATGACATTAACTATTGTAGACAACCTTCCATGCATTTGAAGCCTCATATTTCCCAAATTTTCATCAAAAATCCCAATTGTTAAGAGTCATGAAAGTGAATGGCCACATTAATTTACAATTGCATATCTATATTAGAATATAATCAATAGGAGCCCACCAAAAATGCATCCTTCAACTTGAAGTTTTCAAAATAACATGCTAACAGCAAAGCTGCAAAATACTTCATGAGGTATACATAACTTGTAAAGACCATTCATAGTATCTCTATTACCTATTTCTACCACATTATGTTTTGAGTCCATCAAGAAAACATTTTTAGAGTTAAAAAACACTCCAAACCTTTTGTTAGTAACTACCCCAATAGACAACAAATTTGAATTAACACCAATCACATATAAAACTTCTTCCTTTATTTAAGCATTCTTTCCAACATGAATCACAAGGTTTCCCTTCCCAACTACTAAGTGAGTAGTTCCACTGGCTATTTTGATCTTAGGAGTACCTTGCCATCCTTGATGTTGGCAAAGAGTTTGTTGTTTCCCGCAACATGCTTGGATGCACCACTATCGATGAACCAATCAAAGGTGTTGGAATATTGGCAAAGATTTAGTTCCAACACATTAATTGCTAATGCATTGATGTCATTTTAAAATTGTCCACCTTTTCATCACTCCCTTCTTCAATCATGTTGACTATAGTTTTGAGACATTCATGTTCACTACTACAATGTTTAATTTCATTCGACAACTCAACATAGTTGTGTATTTAATGGTTTGGATTTTTGTAAAAATTGCAATGCCTTCATGTTTGGTGATTGGTCCTTTATGATTGTTCTTCTCATGTTGGTTTTTGACTTTACCAAATTTGGTATTGAAAAGGAGTGCTTCATTCTTGGTCTTCTTCCCTTTAAGTTCCTTCTGGCCTCATCATGCAAGAGTATTCCAGTAAGGTCGTTGAGGGTAGGAAGTTTAGACCAGTACAACAAGATGTTTGACAAAGACTCCATACTCTTTGGAAGAAAATTCAGTATATGTTCCACCAGATCTTTTTTAGGAACCACCTCTCTAATGTTAGCCAACTAATTGATGATGTCTTTCAATTACTTCAGAAAATTAGTCACAAATTTCCCTTCCTCTAATCGAATATTAGTAAGCTTAGCCTTGAAATGCAGACGCTTAGTTCCATTTCGTTGTTCAAATAGATTCTTCAAGGTTTGCCACATTGTTACTAGATCCAAGATCCTAGCAATGTGTGGCACAATCTAATATTTCACGGATAGATTAATGATTGCCAATGCTCTCTTCTTTTGATGTTCAAAATTCATGAGAAACTCTCCCTCCTTCACCTTGAAATTGCCATTAACATCTAGTTCAACTAAATCAATCAATTCATCCCTTTGCAACAAGCTAGTAACACAAAACTTCCAGGTGTTATAGTTTGAAAGTCCTTCCAACTTGGAACTCTTTGATACTTACAATCCTTTTGTATGGTGGGACACCATGTTGGCTCTCTATAGTTGCATAGGAAGGTACTATCAAACATCCCACTACTTAGCATGTCTTGATACCACGAAGAAGATCAAAAGGTTTCATGTGTGTCCAAGGTGTTTCCAAAGTAAGTATATAACTAATTAAATACCTATCAATCATTGGTGTGTGCTAAGTTCCAATTGTTTAGTTAAAAAAATTAATAATTATGACTGATTTTAATTAACTATATAACTGATTAAGGCAATGTTCATCACTTTTGAATAGATTTGGTACATAGGATAATTTTTACATGTAACTACTTTCCGTTGAAACCATTGTTAATGGATGGTTCAAATCAATAACATGTCTTCAACAAATTTTTGTTTGGAAAATTACTTCCAATTCACAACATTCATTATTTGCTTCATATGAAAGGTTGTGGTTCATGTGCATAACTTCACTTTCTATGCATACATATATAACAAAATTTCACTTTTGTTTAGAAGTGCTAATGTGAATGCACATTTTGGCTTTTCTATAAGTAGGACAATTACATTGATCAACATTTCATGTTATTTGTTAATTTCCCCAAATTCTCACCTTAAATTTACATCAATCTGAATCAACAAACTTAATTTTGTTGCATTAAGGAAAACTTACACAAGCTCATTAAGGAATAAACAAGAACAATTAATCTTGAAATCAATACCTTGACTCAATATTAATAGGAAATGTTACTCTTGGTTTCCAAATTTTTTTGTCTTAATGATGAATTTCTATAATTTGCAAATATTTTATTGGAGCTTCCATGGTATGTGTTGCAATTTCACAATCATGAAAACTATTAAATGTATTATAAGTTCAATTCAATAGTTTGTAATGCTTATATCTTTAATTCAATCACATTGTTTTTATGCTTTCAAATGAACCTTTTCATAAAATGCCAATTTGAACCAAAAATGTTAATGGTCCTCCACTTTGCAAAATGATACATTATTCATTAATTACTTAATGTTTGGGCTCCATTGTTTGAACACTATTGACATGAAATAATGAAGAAGGGATGATTTGTAAAAGAAATTATTATAATGTTAATTTTTTCAAGTCCTTTGGATATTGAACGTGTTACATCATATTGAAACTACATTTAATGTTACCATAAAGTCATTTTAATTTATCATATATATTGAGTAATTTACAAGGAAGTCATATATAATGATTTTCATTTAGTTCACAATAATGGAGGTTTTTTCTGCAATATGTTACATTTTTGCAATGAAAGGAATTTACTTTAAAACATAACATACATTAATTTTATGTATATGAATGTTAAATTTGAGGTTTAGGGTTTAGGGTTTAAGGCCAAATCTAGAATCTTTACGCATATTTCTTCATCAATATGCAACACAAGCTTTATTTGAAAATGGAAAAAAAATAAATTCAATAAGATGTTAGAATTGCATCCATGTTTAGATCCAAAATGTAACCAAGTTTCATATCCATTAAAGTTTATCATGCTCAATTTTGGAAATCAACATTTTCTTGTTGATTTTCCATATCATACTTTCAATGATATATTTGAAACATCAACAATTAATGAAGAACAAATGGCTCCACATACTTCAAGGTTCACCCTTGAAGTGGAAATACATTTTTTTGTGAAGGTATTTTTCATAGCCACAACAAGAGTTGTTACTTTACAATTATCACTACATGCATTTACAATGCACATTCAATGTTTTAACTACTTGTAATTTTTTTTATAATTACAATCATAAAACCAAGCTCAACATTAGAGACATTAAAACATGAAAATTTAATTGTGATTGATGAAATGTTTATGATGACAAACATTGTTTAGTGTGTAATTGAACAATGCTTAAAACAATCTTTTCACATATTATTAATCTGTTCAACTTTATTTTAGTTTTACTACTTGATGATTTATCACAATTATCATCAATGTGTAAGCATTCAAAACATCCACACAAGGAAACTTATGTATAGTTTGGTGAATTCTTTAAGCATATTTGATGAGCTCCCCTTTGTGACTCACATAAAGATCAAACTTTAAGAGCATGGGTGATCCTAATCCACAAGGATGTAAGTTTTTATACTTTGTGGTATGTGTGTTGTGTGTGGCACTATACTTTGAGTAAATTACCTACATTTTAATAAGGATTTAATTTAGAATTCACCTTCGTAGGTTTGAACCTTTCTTAGGCTGTAGGCACATGCAACATGAATTTGTTCATCCATTTAATTTCCAACATGTTTCCAATAAACATTTTAAATTATTATAACATATTATTTTGGGACCATGAATGAAAAGTTCTCAAAACTTGTACATTTTTATCTTTGAAAATACTTAAAACCTTACATCAAGATGGACAAACTCATAGTGAAACTTCTTTTCAAGTGAGTCCCATTTAGAATCATCTTTTGATAAACAAACTAGTAATATTTCCACTGATACTTATTTGATTTGATCATGTAGTTTCGTTTTATAGAGCTCGTTTCAATAACTTTTCATTTACACTTAACAATTTAATGCCATTACCCCTTTTAAATTCAATATTTTATTGTCACCAACAATTCATTGAGAGTTGGCTGACTATTCAAAAGTATCGTAATTATCATTATGGTGAAATCTTGGGAATTAACTTTTCTTTTGGGTACCCACATTTTGAAAATTGATCTAGGTTGTGTTCGATTTTTTTAATATTCCCGTTGTTATTTGTCAAACTTCTAGTCTCTCCTTCTTGTTTGAATTTGTGTTCACCCTCAAATTTAAATTATGAGCCCATGTATAAAATTTCAAAAGTTCAATTTACTTTTAGACCCACCATTGTGTTTCCTTTCCTTGAAAACACAACAATGCAACAAACTCACAACTCCATTTGACTTCAATGAATTGCCATGATTTATCAATGCAAGGATTTGACACAATAACACAAGGTGATAAAGAATGACATGCACTTTAACTATAGTGATGTTTGAAATGAACTTGCAAGACTTGTGATTCACGAAGTCAATCCATAAATCTTTAAATCTTCTTCCAAAATAAATCAACATTTTCATTTTGTATTCACTTTTGTTGATATAAGCAAATTCATTGATTGCCATTCAATTATCAATCATAATGGATATTTGAAAAAACGTAATGCCATAATTTTATAAACATTTTTGTGATTAGATCCCATCACATCTTGTTTTAATTTTGTAGCTTTTACCTTTTGATTGTTCTTTTTTTGGCTTTAGGTCTTTTGTGTGTTAATTGCCATAGTTTTGGTGCTTATAACTCTATGAAGGAATTGCCAAATGCAATATGAAATGCAAAACTAGTGAAATATCAAATTTTTTTTTTCAAGATGTAGCTTCATAATAAGAGATTTCACACCCCAAAAACATCGCCTCCATATTTTCAATGTGCAACGATAATTGATTTATCATCATTGTTTAATATTTGAATATTTTAAACCATGAACTTAACTAGAAATCTGTCATGTTATGTGTGCTATTAATAAGTTCAAAAATCTAAATTAATCAAACTCCTTGGAAAAACACAATGAAATTGATCAGTTCACACCAACTTCCACCAACTTCCCTTGAGGTTTTGGCCATAGAAGGATGTGAAATTTGATATTGTTTTTTGGGGTACAATTTTGGTATCATATTTGCTTTTCAAAAAATACAAAAAAGTTTTTTTATGGAGCTTTTGATTCCCAAATTTGGAAAAGCAATATCACCAAGTTTTACACCAAGTTCCAATAACAAGCCAATAACATAAAAATATGCTTAAATTTGTTTTAGTTTCCACATTTTTGTTTATAATCAAATTCGGCTAAATCATCTTATGGTCAATTGCCACAAAGGTAACATCAAATTTTTTTAAAAAAAACTAGCAAAATCCATCTATTGCATCCTCACATTTGTTCCATTTTATTGGTACATGATTCCTTCCAATCTTTTGACTTTTTAAATAATGAAGTTGAACATGTTATAAAACTTTGTTGAAAAGAGGTATGTAGTTTAATGGGTGTACGACTGTGGAAAGGTCTACTCCCATTAGATTTTTTTAAATTTTTTAAATTTTTCATCATTTTGTTCCCTTCTATTTTTTCCCTCCCTCCCCTTCTTTTGTTGTTTAGTTTTTTATTATTCATCAACTTGTTATTATTATTTTAATCTTCTTTTGCATCATCTTCCTTGAAGTTTATTTTTTTCCCTTTTTTTTGTCTCATTTTCTTGTGTTTTTTTGTTTATTCTTTTGTTCACTTTCCTTTTTTATTTAGAAAAAAATGTTTTCTTTTGTTTTTTACTACATTTTGGTGCAAATAGCTATGGCACTTTCGAAAGATGCATCCAAGCACAAAGGGCTTGTGTTGTTTTTAGTGTGTGCTTGGGTGTAAGCAATACTAGCATCTTCTAAAGTTGTAGCTAGGATAGCTCCAAATTTTGGAAAAGTTGAATTAGAGATGCACTCATACAATTCAAAGCTCTTGGGTGCACTTTTGGTTTGTAAACAACACACATGTTCTTGTTTATATTTGAAAATGTTACGTTTTAAGATGACAAATGTGTGAATGAAAGCTATTTAGTAAACATCACAATGAAACACATCAATCTTACAATACCTTCATCTCACCTTCAACTTGTAAACTTGTTTTACACCTTTGGGTTGATAGGTTTGCATTGGAGATGTTCTTATTGTTTCATTTTTCATTGGAGGATTTCAAAAACCACTTATCAAGCTTTCACCAACTTCCAACTTCCTACATTTTGTGACCTACCACCCACTAATACACCATCCATTGAAAACATGTTATGGATTAGTTGTGAATGAACCATAGTAGAGTTATAATCTTGGCAATTTATAATGTAAACCCTTCTACTTTCCCCTTCCCTTACCTAGGTAACTACCTATGTAAGTGGGTAAGTATCATAAGCATGTAGGTAGTGAATGTAAGTGGTTACAATGTAGGTAGGTAAGTAGGTACCACATTTGATACATGGTTTTAGCTACCATCACACAATTAGCCCTCCTTGCAAAGGTGAGAATTGTTAAGGGAATCGCCCTTCCTTCACATGAATGATGGGTTTGATCATCCATTAGGGTAGAAAAAAATTCAAGAGGACTACCCTTTCACACTTTTGCCACTATGAGATATTTCTTGGTTATTAAAACCAAAGGATGTCTATTTGTTGCTTCTATTAATTAGTTAGGGGATACACCCAATTATTTATTTATTGAAAAACGCACTTTAATTGGCCCATCACAATTTAAAAAAAATAAAAATATTGGGCACTCCCCATAATAAAACCACATAGGTCCACCTTTATAGCGTATATATGTACACACACACACACACAAAATTAAGCTTTGGTTAAAGCATATGGAACATCTTGGGGAATAAATTGGGAACTTGATGAGAAACCTTTGGGAACTTGATGAGCAACCCTTGGGAACTTGATGAGAAACCCTTGGGAACTCAATGGTAACAACTTGGGTATATATCCTATATATACTCAAGGGTATACTACATAGGATATATATTATACCCTCTACCCAAAACATGTGTAGAAAATGCCAAGGTGGAAAAAAAAAATGGGGGTG
>Ga0209611_10008274_pt1 | contig 16343 bp, 12 predicted proteins | sample S1TSphgellanicum_3_FD_187693 | JGI IMG/M metagenome (GOLD analysis project Ga0209611, IMG submission 187693) | Host-associated microbial communities from peat moss isolated from Minnesota, USA - S1T2_Fc - Sphagnum magellanicum MG (SPAdes) (version 2) | ecosystem: Host-associated > Plants > Peat...
GTTCCTAACATATTCCCTTCAAGTTCCCAATGGGTTCCCATCAGGTTCCTAATGTGTTCCCCTTATTTAAACTGGGGGTACTTATTCTGTTTCATATTAAATAGTTGGGGGTGCCTCACAAGTCCAAGTTTTTCTTTTTTTTTGCCAATGAGCCAATAATGGCCCATTACAAACAAAAAGTTAAAACTATGGAGGCCCCGCGAAATGGAAGATTCTATGGAAAGATTAAGTGCCTCCCCCTTTGGCCCACCTATATAGGGGAGAAGGGGAGGACTTTGGGCAAAACATATGGGATTAAAGTGAGATGTTATTGGGAACACCCTTGGGGAACACATTGGGAACCTGATGGGAACTTGAAAGGAACATGGAAAAATGAAAAAAATCCTCTCCCAGACTGCACCCCCCCCCCTTCAAAACCCTTTAAAACAAAAAAATCAAGGCACTTTGAGTGAATGCTGAGCCTTCCCATTGACTGCATGAAATTTCTATTTCCAAAACTGTTTGTCATTATTTTTGGCGTGGGCTAATACCCCAATTATAAACTGGGGGTACTTAGTTTTAGAGCACATCACTGAAAGTGCATGGGATTCAGACGTCTTTGTGGGGAGTACCTTGATGGATATGTATGCAAAATGTGGGAGCATGGAGTATGTAGGAGAGTATGCCACCTTGAAATGTGGTCACTTGTAATGCCATTGACTAACTAGATCATCTAGAGCTGTTGATTAGTCTCTTCTGTCTTAGCCTTGATTAAATGCTACTCCACAGTAAGTGGTGTTAGTGATTGAGTCATGTTGCAGCAGCCTCTCTATCCATCCTGATTTACTCCTAAGAGAAGTAATGAAAGCCAATCGGAAGGATTAATTCTGCATTTGGAAGACTCGAGGCTCCCTTCATGCTGCCTCATGGCTGGCAGGTCTCTTGGTCCACTCTTGCAACACCATCAGGCAATGTGGGGGTTATGTACATAGTTTCATAAATGCCTTGCAGGCACTGCCTTGACTAAACCTAGCAAAAGGAAGGTAAGGCCACATGCTATGCAGGAAAGCATGGCTTGCATGAGTGAGCTCGGCTATTCTGCCAAGTTGACTTCGATTCTATCCCAAGTACACTCTGCAAAATTATGAAGTTCACATTGTTATTTAGCAGTTATTTGGCTATTTGGTAATTTTGCCGAGTTGACTTCACCAGTTCACCCGCTCCACTTGGCTGTAAGTTATATTTTTGTGAGTTATATGGCAGTAGGGAAATAGGTGTGGTGCATGTCACGGAGCAATGTTGGCTACAGATACATGCCATGAATGTAATGTGCATGTGTGCATGAGAAATCATGACATGGGATGCATGCCTGACATGACATATGATATTTGATGATGACGTGTTATACGACATGGCATGTTAGGCCATGACAAAAACAAAAGTTGAATGTCAATTGACTTCCAGAAAAGTTTCCTTCTTGTCTCAAGATTTCTCCAAAAAAATCTGCATAACCTCTTGACATGTGTGCACTTTTTTAGTGTGGATTTTTTTGTATGTCAAATGGCTAGGGTAAACATGCCCTTCACCAAACACAGGTGTATCTTACCAAGGGAGCTGACATCTGCTGACAAGCATATGCTATGCACAATCTATGGAAAAACACATGATAAGGACCAAAGAGCAACTTGCTCACCGTGGGCCAGAGTGAACCAGCACCCATAACCAGTAGCAGGGGGCGTCTTGATGAGGTGTTGCTTCCTCATTGGACACCCACACAACAGTTATACAACATGAACTGCTGAGCTCATGGATGTGAATCCCATAACCTGTTGAGCTCATGGATGGAGCCTCGTTTTCTTGGCGCCTCGTAGAAGATGACAAAGGGGACCGTCATCTCCCTGCCCCCTACTACTGGTTATGTGCGATAACACAGCTCGAGCAGGCTGGTTACAGGAAACTGGCCTGCTCTCACTGGTTACGTAGTCCAAACTTCTCCACTGACGTGAAGTCTCTTCCTAAGGGCAGAGCCAACAAATAGGCCACTGGGGCATCCAAATCCAAAGTTGTTAGACACAACCCTTGAACACAAGCTGGAGCATTCCTCTGTGTTTTCTTACGATGGGGTGTTTAGCGTCTCGCTTTTCTTACCAGCTGTAACCGGCTATTTTCTATAGCGTCAGCCTACATCCATTAGTGCACTCCTTCAAAATTAAGGAGTTCCCACGATGCCTTTATTTCAAGTTTTGACAGAGCTAACAAGTGTATTGTGACAGACCCCAATAAACGCAAGCTCCTGATATCCAACATGGATTAGTGCCGCCTTGTCATCAAGTTTTCAGTGAAATTTTGGTCACGGATTGGTGTCGCCTTGTGATCACATTTTCAGTGTGATGGACATATTCTCAGGATAGCTCAGTGCTGTAAATAAGATGCACTGGTGCACACTGCAGGCCTCCGAGACCCTTTCACTCTAGACAGATCCACTCTACGGCAGCAGGAACGTAGTCTTTCTTGATTGAGCACAGCAGATTTAATTTACATTTCCTGACCTCCATGAAGGAAGAACCGAGAAGCGCAGTAGCTGCTCATGAATTTGAATTATTTAAGTGGGATCACTGATTGCTTCTCTGGCAGCAAATTTCGTTGAAATTCTTGCTGCCTTGTCACTTAGATCGGACAGAGAGCTCAGCGGAGTACTCATTCATAATTGACAATAACTTTCAACACTACTTTTTCAAAGACACGATGAACTCCACGAGTTCACATCAGCTTGATCCCTGTTTGGAGGTGTGGGATGATGGATGAGTCAATGGCATTCGTCTATGTGTTGACGACGGAGTACGGGCAAATGAAGTCTGTCCAATCCCACATTTTACACATGTGGACCTCAGTTAAATGATGGTCGTGGTACACCGACCTTTGATGCAGAATATAAATGTGTGAGCTCCTCAGATAATTTCCATCATCGCCTCGACTTCGATCCGTTGCGCTGCTACCTGGGTGAAGTGTAAGAGGCTTGACGTCCACAACGGCTGCTTCACAAGGAATCAAATTCATTTGTGCCTCACTTGTGTATGGTGAGCCACGTTTGGACTTAAACTCCGATCTGTATTGTTTGGATTTCCCATTCGATTACTGTGTTTCTTACTTCTTCGTCATTCAATTAGTCTTTGTTACGTCGATTTGAAGCGGTGCGAGTTGTACAAGGTGCCACCGAATGTTCCCTACGGAGAATTGTGGACCCGGTTCGTTTGTACATAGCTAGGACACTTCACCATCAAAAGGATCCCCTTCTTTTAAACCCTTTGAATTTTATTTTTCTTCTATAAATTTTGTTAGTCTCATGGTATAGTTACTCGCAATGATATGGTACCACTCACTTGGTTCTCACTCGGTTACCCCCAATCAAAAACCTCTGGATATCACTTTAAGTGATATCCTGATCAATGTTCTGACCTCTGGTTCTATCTCATGAGAGAATCGAGGCTGAGACCCTTACTTTTTTTCAGAATTTTTAAAATTCAAAATTGGGTTATGTAATTTTTTTATGAGATCCAATTTTTAGCTAAGGGGTTTACATGGTAGGTGTAGGGGGTTAGGTGTTAAGTGTAAGGTATGAGATTCTAAAAGAAGTCAACACTATTAAGGTTTAGGCTTTGGTGGCACCCAATTGGTGTTTTTCTCTCCTCTAAAATTCCCTCTAAGACTCCCTCTTCCTCTCACACTCTCACTACTCACATTTTAATTTCCAAGCATTGCAAAGGGTTTTTTTTTTGGCCTTTTGTTGTGTTTTTGTATTGGTCTTAATTACTAGTACTAGTTTTTATTTTCTTTGAGTTAAAAGATCTCCATTTTCTACTTTCACCTACTTGTTGCAACTTGTTCGTTTCATTCATGCTTGTTCCATCATTGTCACTTCGCTTGCCTATTTTCGCCTTCTTGTTGCATGTTTGTTTTATTTGTGTGTATTTCGCCATCACTTCCTTGTGTGCTTGCTTCCACCTACTTGTTACTTGCCCATTGAGTTTGCACATGTTTTGTCATCATTACATTATGCATTTGTTTCCACCTACTTGTTGCAAATCTGCCTTATTGAAGCCTATTTTGCCATTGTTGCCTTGCCTACCTACTTGCTACCTATTTGTCTTGTTCATGCCTACTTTATCATCATCGCCTTGTATGTTTGCTTTTGCCTACTTGTTGCATGTTTGCCTTGTTTGCACATGTTTTGCCATCACTACCTTGAGTGTTTATTTCCACGTGCTTACTACATGTGGGTTCATTCATGATTAGGGTACCAAAAAAAAGTGTCTAACTAAAAAAGGACTGTAAAAGACAGCTTCGGATTTTTGTTTATCTTAAACGCTTATTTTGCCATTGTTACATTGCATGCATGCCTACTTTCACCTACTCGCTACATGTCCACTTTATTAACCTACTTGGAACTCCAAGTTTGCCCTCTTGCTTGGTACTTTCCCCCCTACATGTTTTTGCAAGAGGTGGAACATAGGAAACATGTGCAACCTACATTTTGTTAAGGTTTTTTTTTCTTTTTTGCATTTGTGTTTTTCTCTTGTTTATATCATTTTCTTGTATGTTTTGGTTTTCATTTTATTTTTATTTTTTTGTAATTATTTTTTTAGTTCTAGTTGTTTTCCAAGGTTTTTTTCATTCGGACATGGTTTTAGATTTCCCTAATTAAATATTTGAACCTCACATTACATTTTTTTCCTTCATTTCTTTCATCACTTTTTCATCTTCTCACCTTTAACCTCTTTGCTTTGTAAATCCTTGTAATTGTTTTCTCAACCTTCAAACTTCAAACCTTATTGGATAGTCTTTTGTTTATTTGTTTGCAATTGTATTCATTTTTCTTCTACTAAATCTCTCATGAAAATTGCAAAATGGAACAATCTTAAGAAAATGAAAACATAATAAGTGAAACTTGTGATATTGTTAGGAATGGGGTTGTTATGTGAAAAAAAAATGTGGAAGAAGGGTTTGCAATAAATCATAGTTTACAATATAAAATTGAAAAAAATTGGAAATTAAAAATCAAAAATTGATGAACCAAAATTTGAAAAAAAATCACAATGAAAGAAAATTGTGGAAACTAGAAGGAATAAATGCCTTATGTTGGTAATTTTTTTGTATAAATGATAGCCAACTTGTGAACTAGATCATCCTCAATTAATGAAATGTTTTTAATGTTATAATGCACTTGTATCTAACTAATCCAAGAACACAAGCCAGGAAAGGATTAATTTCATACTACAAAAACAAATGGAATAATAGCCTTAAAAAAACATGTGGATGTTGATTTTTTTTTTTTATATAAATTTTTTGAAGAAGTAAATAATTTATGAAAAAAAATGTGGAAAAATAGCCAGCAAAAAAACATTATAATTCATTTGGGTTATCCATATCAATTTTTTTGCTATGAAAGGTTCATTCAAAAAAGATGATATGCAACAAAAGGAATTTGATGAAAACCTTGGTTTGTTAATTGTAAAAACTAATTTAATAATCCAATTTGTTAAAAGTGTCTGGTTCAAAAGGTTAGCATTACATTTGTGTCCAAAAATTAATTTTCCATCCAAAAGGCAATTTTCAAAAGAGATTTTACCAAATTTGGTAAAAAAAACTAATTAATTTTATGTTCTACTTAATCTTTCAAAATGCTATACAATAATTGCCAACTTTGATTTATGGATGAATAAAAAAGTACATGATAATATTTTTGTTTTAATTGGAAATGTTTTGCGATCTTATTGGTAGCTTAACATATTATATTGTTAGATTGTTTGAAGTTACAAAAAAAAATTGTTTGATGTTGGCTTGAGATTTAATAAATTTGTTGGACAAATTTGGTTTGAGAAAAAAAATCATTGCATATGTGAAAAATGAAAGCTCCAACCTTAATGCAATGACTTCTACATTGAAATTTGTTGTTAATTATGAAACATTGGGTTTACACGAAAGCTTCAATGGGTACTTATTTATGGCATGATTTTTCCAAAGCATATCAATATGCTACAATTAATGAAATTTTTTATAGAAATCTAAAAAACATATCTATCAAGACAACTGAAATAGATTTGTAGAAATGTATAACCTAGCCCAAAAACTTTGGGAAGGGTAGACAAGAATGGACCAAAATTTGTGTTAATTCCAGAATTTTTCCTAGGAAACTTAAGACCCTAGTGAAAACAAGGTGAGCTTCGAACTTTTTTTTATACTTAATGAAATTGGTAATTTTTGTGTGAGATTTTTAATGTATTTTGTGTGAGTGAAATTGTTAATTTGTTTTGTTTGACTATTTTGTAAGTTTGCTAGGAAAATTATTATGTTTCAAAAGGCATTGTTGTTTCGACATGCTATAATTTTTTGATATAACAAGCAAACGATTATGAAGGTGGTAAGGTGAATACCACCACCTTTTACATGGCACATTTCTTAGATCATTATTGATTGCCTTTTTCTTATTGTGACTGCTTATGTTTTGAACCAATCCCATGGTCATTGGTTACTAAATGATGTGTTAAATTTTGTTATATCCATTATTTTAAAACTTAGAGACGTGCTTGATGTTTTGCCATCCTTGTAGAACCTAATGGAAGAGGAATCAATTATTGTTGATGAATTAACTTCTTTTGCCTTTAACATCAAGAAGGGAATTTGTGTTATGTTAGAATCTTTCCTTTATTTTTTGAAGAAATTTGAAGAAAAAAGAGCCCATAAGATGATTCTTTTGATGTTAAATCTTAGGTTTAAAAGCTTTTGTTTAACATCTTCATTTGTTGGAAAGGAACAAGGTGTTGCTATTGTTGAAAAGTATGATAGGAAATCCTTGTATGCCATGTTGTTGAAGTGTCATCATCCTTTGGTAGAAACTGAAAGTTCTTTTGCTAACATTGGTGTTGATGAAGACTAGAGTTTGGATACATTTGAACACACACATTAATATAAGTGAACCAATCAAATAACTTGTGAATAAAGAGCTTTTCACTTTTAAATGATACCAAGTGGATGTGAAAGAAATAAAATGGTTTTGCAATGAAGGCAAAAACATGAATCAATGTTTACAATAGTGAGGTTTCTTGTTTAGCAAATTTTGGACATTCTTGAATCCCAAATTGAAATTGAAAGAATTTTCTCCTTAATTGGAATCCTTACAAATTTTTAAAGATGTAAATTTCAATGAGAAAATTTGAAAAAGTTGATATTTATTAACAAAAATTGGCCTAATGATCCTAGAACTTGTTGCAAATCACCTTTTAGTTTAGTAGAATTCATGGAAATGGATGGAGATTTAGAAAGAGAGCTAGAAGAATTTGAAAGTTCCTTTGAATGAATGAAGTTATGGATTTGTGAAGTTGTTAGAAATAAATATTTATTATCTAGAAAAATATTGGATAAATGTTTGTTCATTGGAAAATGACTAAAAAACATTTTTTAGAAAAAAGACTTGAAATATTTCATGTGCTTAAAATGTAAAATTTATATAAAATTTTATTTTGATAACCAATTAATGAAAATCAATGTAAATAATTGATTGTTTTCAAATAAACAAGAACTAGGAATTTAAAAACTAGTCAAGAAAAATAAATTCATTTGAAACCTAGATCTAGCCTTTAAATATTATATTTATATATATGAAATCAACAAATATTAATACTCGCCCAACACTAGTTCACAATTAAAACTAATCATCAATTTTAATAATTTCATACATACATAAAACAAGAAAGGCATTAGACTTAGGTGCTACAAATGACAAAGACATAAAACCAAAACTTTAAAGAGGTGGCTCAATGGCCAACCACCTTTTGAATGCTAGCACATTTGACAACAATGTTGAGCTTTCACCATGTTATAATACCATTAAACATGTTAATGTAAACAAAATGAACTTGCTATAGTGATGGACAAGACATACTATTAGCATCACGAATAATCCAAGCAAAAACAAACACCATCTTCAAAGTGATGAAAGTGATTGGTATTGACATGCTCCTAAATCCTTGGTTAGTCTCAAGTTCGAACTAACTTGCTCAAGTTGCAAAATTGGGAAGGACTCGGAACACGCTCCCAGCTCTCAACACTAACAGGGGTAGAGGGGCGTGCTGAATCTCCGGGATTGGACTAGGAAGAGGGACAAGTTATTCACTCACTCGAACCTGCATCAAACCAACCAACAAGTTGGTTAATTCGCATTTTGGAGCACCCTTGGTACTAGGACAAGCCACGGGCAACCTTGGACTCACTTGACTCACCACGGCCTGAACTTGGGGGAAGCCACCACCTTCCCCCATATAGTATTCTCTACGTCTCACCGCCACACTTGCATCCGAATGGCACTTTATTTCCGGGACTCCCAAAGTGGAGTCCCAAAATTGTTTCGATTTGGACTCCCGGGACTTTGGGCGTTCATAACTTCTCGCTCCGACCTCCGATTAGGATGAGGTTTAAAGCAAAGTTGTAGTTCTCTTCAAGAGCTTTCCAACGGTGTGTTGCACTTCACCTGCACACACCAGAATCGGGTCAATTCCCGACTTTTAATGGTTGGGAGTCAAACTGCCATTTTGACTACCAGCCTTTCTTTTGACCATAACTCATGCTGCAAATGTCCAAATGGCTCATGCAAGGCCATTTTGGACATCTACACTTCAAGAGCTTTCCAACAGTATAAAAAACACTTCAATGCAAGGTGTCTTGACCCCTCCAATCGTGCTCTGAATTTTCAGGAGTCCCGGAGGACTCCCAAGACCCATTTTCAGGAATGTGAGTGGCAGCCTCACACTTCCTTCAAAGTGGGGTTGCAACAGGTATCCCTCACCATGGTTGCTCTCCTAACTATTTTTGAAATCAACTTTGTGAAAATGTGGCAATCTTTAGAAACCTACATATTTTTCTTATTTGGAGAGGAATACCAAGAATTCTGTTGATGAGCCCAAATGCAATAGTCAATTTCTCATTATGCTAACACATATGAACAACTTTCCTTTTTCTTCCATATCTTATAGAACAAATTTCATACAAAACACATGCCTTATAATATGCATGAACCTTAACAATCTTTGCAATTTTGCACAAACTTCAATCATCTAATGTGCTTTTGATCCTCTACTACAAATGCATGCATGTCATTACTCATTTCAATCCAACTAACAACATCCTAGTTGTTTTTTCTGTTTTATCTCCTATTCAACATTTTCACAAAGATGTTTATAGTAAATAACAACATAACTATTTGATAGCAACACATATTCTTGGCAACATGTTCAAGCAATTCAAAAAAAAATTGACAATGTGCTTTACCATCTTCACATTGTCATAAATTCTACAAGAATTGAACAAACCCGTTCATGAAAAAAATTCCTTGACCATATTTGGTACCTCCTATAGATCACCAACACAACTAAGAAAGTCAACCATGTCGGTGTAATGTTTTGATTTGGCAAAAATCATGTAAACTATGGTCATAGTTTAGCATAACAAGACATGCCTTCATCCGCCAAACCTACATGTGCTAACAAAAGAGAAATGAAAATGATATCATTTAGCTATATACCTTCTTCACACATTTGTTCAAAATGTTTTAAAGCTTCCTTATCATGCTCATGCATGGCACATCCTCCAAGTATGGTGGTCCAAAGGACCACATTGGAGATGGCATCTTGTGGAACACTTTCCAAGCATCCTCCATTCACATTTTACATACATGTCGACCACGCCATTGCACACAAAGTCATTGTATTCACAATCATTTTGAATGCTTTTCATTAATGAACAAGTTTGATGTCTTCAAATGTTCCTAAATGAGCACATGTTTTAATCATCTAAAAAGTTGATTTTGTGGTCTAGAAAATTGTTAGATTTTTCACATGATACTTGTTGCACTATTGATTGGGACAATTATCCTTTCTTGTTCTTCATAATCCAAAAACATCCCAAATAGACCTAAATATAATTCCCTTTTGAGGCTCTAAAAGCAATCCAAATGCAATCTTTCTCCCACCATCACCATTGTAATTCATCATGAAACAACTTTTCCAAAACTCTAAAACCTTCCAAAACCCTAGGCACCCTCAAAAGATGGAACACCACTAGTCAAAAAAAATTGGAACACCAATAATGTGTTCCTAGTGTTTTGGTCGGGGGGATTGTGTTGTATATATACCTAATTTCTAGGGCATAATATTGTTGAAATCTGAAAATATGGAGTCATGTTTTGAAAAGTCATTATAAACAATAGTGATATTCTAATTGGGTTAATTAGAATAACATATGTTTATTTTGGCACCTATATCAATATATATGGATGGCACCAATCTTGAAATTGGTGGTGCAAAACAACAAATTGAGGTCTATAGGTAATGACTAACAATGTTATAACTTCTTGGATATCATAATCCATAATGGGACAATTGGAAGAGTTATTTAAATAAACATGAAGGTAAACCCTAATGACCCCTAAAACAAAGCTATCAAATCTACCATTAAAAAGAATTATCTTTTGATGCAAAATAAATAAAATGTGAATGACCTACATTTCAGGATGAAATAAAATAATGAATGACATTTTTTAGTGAACTTTATTTCATCCTAAGTTTTCATTGGTGGACTTCCATTCCAACATGACAACATCAAATCAAGAGCATTCCTAGAAAAGGATACAAAAGAAAAGATGAACTTGTAACCGTTGTTTCATCTTCAATTTGAGTGTATTCCTAAAGTGAGTAAAACTTGCTGTTAATTCACAAGATTTGCAAGATTTTGTTGTGACAAAACTTGATTTAATGAAAAACATTTGTACTAGGTAGTGCAGGTGTAGGTAAGGCAAAACCAAAAATCATTTAGGTGTGGAAGGACCAATTTAAGTAAAAAAACATATTCCATGTTTTATTTATGAATGTCCATGAGATATCAATCATCAATTTTTAATAGATGAACTTGCATGTTCAATAAAAATCATCCATGAACTAATTTTTCAGCATTTGTTATATTCATGAAAGTTCATCAAAATTTCATTCATGAGATTTCATCCATGATTTCTGATAATGGAACATGGGATTTATGTAGGACCTTAATCCACCTGTGCAACAAAATTATCCTGACAGGACATATCACGTGTCCCTATGTCAAATGAATAACTAGGTCCCCCCTCCCCAAATTGCGATGACATTATCCTAAAGTTAACATTTAACAATCAATGGCATGGAGCCTTTCAAACCAACGTGACTAACACAAGAATCAACTAACATAAAGCTAATAACCTTGTCGTGAACTTTCATGAATGAAAAAGATCTCAACAATATATAATGGATAATGTTTATATCATATTGAAATTTCACTAAATTTTATCCATGAAACCTAGAAAGTGCAGCAATTTCACTCATTAGAATTTTTTGAAAATATTCTATGATGTTCATTCATGGAATCTAGATGAATATTCATGGATGAAAAAATGCTCTAAGTGATATTCCATGTATGGAATTTGTTTAATTTTGAAACAACATGAATTTTCATGCGAAAATCCAATGAATTTGGCTCACTAAGAGAAATTTCATGTAGTTCAATCATTTGACATCCCACATGCAATTTATTGCATTTTTGACATAATTTATACACACAATTCATTTAGCCAACAAGGTTCACTTCATCCATTGAAATTAATAATAACATTATAAAAAACAAAAAAAATAATGAAAATGAAAAATCTTAATCAAAAGGAAGAAACCAATGTTGGGCAAGTCATGGTTCTAGGAAGAACATTTGGTTCCAATTCTTAAAATTTTCAAGGAACTAGTTTTGGGTTTTAGTTTAGTTTTGATTTTTTAAAAAAAAATGGGGCTTGATTTCGATTTTGGTTTTTAATTTAAAGGCTCATTCTAATTTGAATTTTTTAAAAGGCTTGTTCTAATTTCTAATTTTTTTGAATTATCAATTAGGCTGATTCCAATTCCTAGTTCCATTACCTTTGGTTTTACTTGTAGTTCCAAGATTGAAAACATCAAAATTCACAATGAAAAAGTTTCAAAGTTGTCTTTAAAGATAAAAACAATTAGGTTTAGGGGGGCCTGTGTTGAAACTGGTGAGAAAAGAACAAATATTCTGCCGAGCCAATGAGACAATAAAACTTGGACCCTATAGGTGGGTTTTTCATTTGGAACGCTGAGGGTTTTTGGATTATTTGATTTTCTAATGTCCCCCAGTGTCTTCCCCCAAGATATTTGTGTGTATGATCAAGACATGAGTACAAGTCCTTTTCTTATGTAAAGCAGAGCAGGGAATCTTTCACTTTTTAGAAACGTGACAGGTTGGCTGAGTAAAAGCCCTTTTCTTATGTAAAGCAGAGCAGGGAATCTTTCACTTTTTAGAAAACGTGACAGGTTGGCTGGTACCTTCTGCTACTCAGAAGTTCCCAGTACAACCTGGCTGGTACATTTCATTGCAGAAGATCCCTAACACGCCCTTTCTTGCTTGTGATCTTGCGCTCGGCGAGCCTCATCAAGCTTCTCTTACATTGAATCCCTTTGCCTTAGCTCTTATTTATCTGCACATCTCACGGCAAACTTGATTAGTCCCAAAGTTCCAACCGTTCAGGACAGACTCAGACTCTCTACTTAGACTCACTAAACCCTTGTTGTCGAGGTTAAATCTTAGTCTAACTTGGAGCCAGCCCAGACTCAACTCCCAGAGTCCAGATGGGCTAAGGTCTGGAGTTGGGTATGGGTCGGCTCCAAGTTGGACTAAGACTCCATCATAGCCCATACGGACCCCAAGGCTCAACCATCTCTTGACTCCTAGAGGAGTCAAACTTCGCGAAACCATTTAAGCCTATATCTCATATCACCTTAATTTCCCCACTATGGTGGTCTCGATATGAGGCCCACGTCTGCTTAAGACATTTTTTAAATGAAAGGGCATGTCAATCGCCCTTGCTGAAAACATGTTTCTTACGACAGGTAAGGGAGCTGAAAATACAAATGAAAAATCCAGGCAGTGCTTTAGGAATAGCATGAGACTTTTATACCGTATGCCATGCCTAGTTCTACCCTTTTCACATTCTCATGGTTATTAGCAACTTGAGAAAGTGAACCCTAGTTGCAACTTGGCAACTTTGCAGTTTGACAAAATCGTGCTTGACAAACAGTAAAAGTGAAATGTGTAGACAACTTGACATGATGAAACCCTGACAAGCACGTCAAACAAAGCGCCCTGCAAAGGGGGAAATGAAGACAAAGAGAGAACACCCAAGGCGGAGCCACAAGAGCAAAACCCAAGCAGGGTCACCAAGGGGCAAAGTACATTATGTTTCAGAGCCCCATTGTTTGGGCCACCAAGGGGAAAAAAGGACAAATTATGTTCCAGAGCCGCCATGTTTACGTCACAAAAGGGCAAAGCAACAAATTATGTTCCAGAGCACCCACGTGAAAACTTTATTAGTGACTTGACAATTTAGCATTTTGTCATGTGGACTTGACAAGGTGAACACAACACCTTGCCAATGTGGATTGGGTGAACACCTATTAGGAACTTTTGAGGGTTTACGTTTGTAATGCAACGGAACCAGACAAGGAAGGGGCTCATCGCAATTGCTCTGTAAAGCCGCTTTACAGCAGGTTCAAACCAGTGTTGAGAGGGCAAATGTAACTACACATATAGCCATCATATAAACACCGGATAAATATACAAATAATTTACATTTACCCTACTTACAATATAAATTATTTCTTTCCACCTAGATGGGGAAGTGTAAAATAATTTCAATTACACTTACATGATCTTGTGTAAATGTTTTTGTAGGACAAGCATATACCCTTGATGGCTATACCTATTTATAATCCACAATAATTAGTTGTGAGTGCACCTCAGCATCTCAAAGCCCAATGCTTTTTTTGTAATGGGTCACTTTGATTGGCCCAAGTCACAAACATTTTAATATTTCTAACACCCCTCAAATAGAAGCTTTTCCTACCAATAAGCTAATGTAGAAGTGCTATCCTTTAGTCCAGTTTTATTCAATACAAGTTCACACTTTTAAGTAAAGGATATGGAACAAATTGTGATGCTTATTGGGTAATATCTTGGGTGCAGATGCTTGTTTGTTTTAATTTTCTTTTTCTTTTTTCTTATGCATATTGGGTATCATGTTGCTCCACTTCATTGCTCGAGTTGAATTTTCATTCTCAACTTTTTTTCATCACCATTTTTGGCTTAGGTTTTTACAAGAGCTTAATACTTAATGTGATTCATATTAATTAGTTTAATTAAATGTGGTGCATTTCAAAGTTTTTTATTTTTGATAATGGGCCACTTTGATTGGCCCATCATTAAAAACAATCTTAAACTTTGGGAATGATTTGTTTGTTAGCATTGATGTTGACTTGTTTTGCATATTTTAAAATTACATAGATTTAAACTTATTTATATGGTGGGTAAGTGTAAACTATTTACACTTACACTTATATGGTTGTACACAACTTGAAATGGATTTACACAATTTTACACTTAAATTGAGTGTAAATAAATTTCAAATTTTTATTTATGCTTACATGGAAGGTATGTCTAAAACCTTATATTTCTCCAACACTAGTTCAAACTAGTGTTGGGGTGATTCTTTGAGGATTTTGAAACACGTTGAATTGATGATTTTTTAATTCTGATTTTACAAATATCTGGAACCAACTTGTTCTTTGATTCTAATTTTTTCCAATGCTTGGAATTGAGGGTTATTTGAAAAATCAAAGAATTGCCCAACAAGTGTTCAAATCAGAACTTTCCTTCCTATAATTTCAGTTGATTGATGAGTTTAGAACTGCGCTTCTACATGCACTACGAAACGCCCATCACATTGTATGCAGCAATGCTGAATGGTTCTTGGCTTTTAAAAGAACAACTAATTGTCCGAGGTTTAAAGTTTTGTGTAAAATGACAGACCCTTTGGTTTCAGGTCCATCAAATGTTCTATAAAACTCAAAATTATTGGTTTTTGAGGCTGGTTTCAATTTCCTAGATTGCTCATTCCTCATGACCTACTGTTCTAAGCTTTACGAAACTCATCACTTTTGGGCATAGAGAGTGTGTAGGTAATTCTCTAACTAACCCACAAAATTGTTTTCCAATCAAAATTTTGCCTCAAACTCTAAAACCAGTGTATAGTCTTTTCATGGGGGAAGAGCAAACAAATTTGGTCTATTCAATATAACAAAGGTTGGGCCACAAACCTTGGGTACCAAGTAGCAACCATGGTAACAAACCTTTTTCAGACCAATGTTTCCACTATTGATTCGATTGATGGATTTTCTGTGTAAATTATTGTCAACATGTGTGCTATGTTTCACTTTTCTTTGTGAATGACAATCCTATATGATGGACCAAGCATTTTTGCAGCTACCACCCATGCCACCTAGAGATAAACTAGGATGAGGTGTTCCTGATTTGAAGTTCCCACATTTTAGGATGGTTAGAGGTGGTAGGACTTCAGACGATGACTCACACCCTGATATGGCCTCCAATGAACCAGTAATCACACTCTGGAAATGTCGTCTGTACAATAGTAAAAACTAGTGTTGGGTTGGTAAATTTATTATCTTGATGTACTCGTGGGTACATAATAAGCTACATACAGATCTACCTGTTTAGTAAATGTTTTTTTTTCAGGTACTCTACCCAAATGATAAATATTTCAAATTTATCATGTCTTGATTTTACACAACTTGTACATATTTGAGTTTTACCTTTACTTGGGGAAGGTAATTGTTTTGAAGAAGGTAAATGAACGGCTTTATGTGTGCAAGTTTGATTGGGTGAGAGCATCTCCAGTGGTGGTCAGTACGTGGCCTCGCAAAAATATTTTTCACATCCAAGTTTAGTTGTTTACTTTTTATGCAATCCCGCGTATCAAACTGAACCTGGAACAGCACATAGCTTGGGGACTATTAATAGCAAATCAGATGGACCAATCCATATGATGGGCTAATCAGAAACACTCAGCAGCAGCCCGATCATATTTATTACACTCTTTCCTGCATGTGCAAAGTGTTGTTGAACATTTTACCAGCCACTGCAACGTATTCAGGCCCACTGAACCAAAACCATTTTCCTGGGCCAAACCGGCATATTTTGACTTTTTTTCACCAAATTTTACTGTGCAAGATCAGGTACTGAACACCACTGGAATTGCACTAATATCACTAGGAACCGCTTAAGGAAAAATTTAAAGAATGGACAGAAAATTTTTGGTGAATTTTTAAAAATTTAATTTAATTTAATTTTTCTTGTTGCATCCATGTAACAAAGGTTTTTGATTATTTTCAAAATAAAATGTGATTTTTTCAATTTAGATTTGTATGATA
>Ga0209611_10008276_pt1 | contig 16335 bp, 8 predicted proteins | sample S1TSphgellanicum_3_FD_187693 | JGI IMG/M metagenome (GOLD analysis project Ga0209611, IMG submission 187693) | Host-associated microbial communities from peat moss isolated from Minnesota, USA - S1T2_Fc - Sphagnum magellanicum MG (SPAdes) (version 2) | ecosystem: Host-associated > Plants > Peat...
GGGGGGGTACTATGGACTGAGCACAGCCAAGGGCCAGTGGTATGAAGAAGAAGATGCAAGTTGATCTGAAGCTCCTTATAGCCTAGCAGCCAGGGTACAAGAAAGAGATTTGGATTCCCTTGCCAAAGGGGTTTTGGGTTATCGTCCAACTGACAATATCAGCACTGTACTGTCTGAGAATCCAAGTGAAACCACAAACTTGCAATCAAAGTACCCAACAAATTTGATACTCTGGTATGGCCCAGGATTTGGGAGAACTGTGTTTTTGCCTCGAGCCCAGAGTGAAGACTATTGTGCGGGGCCAACGATCCCTTTGCACAGCGGAAAAGTGAAGACTATATAATACTCTTAAATTGTGTTTTGTTCCCAATGCCCAGGATTAGGTAGTGATTTTGCAGAGAGCTTTATACTGTTTAAGCATTTTTCCTTTGTGTACTTGTTTTGGATTGTATTGGATTTATGAAAACCCTAAACCATCTGGTTGTAGGTATTGGGTTTAAGAAATCACTAAACCCAATACATAAAACTCAATTTCCTACCAAAGTATCTTCATCTGAAATACACCAGAGTATGTGCAACCAAAGCTTGGCTTGCCCAAAAGACCAATTTTATACAAAAATTGCAAAAATTATGTTGGAATGCTTTGTTTATATTTTTGCACTCTGCAGAGTTTGTTCAAATGTAAAATTGGATCCCCAAAGTTTTATGAACTTACATAAGATTTGGAATCAGTCATGTGGTTTTGGAATCAGGTTGGTCTTTGTGAGGGGGGTGGGTGGGGTGGCGAAGGGAGGGGTGTGGTATCGGATAGGATTGTAAAAGGTCAATTAGTAACCCCCCCCCTTCCTAAAACCAAAACTCAGGGGGCCACTTAAACACCAAGCCCAAGAGAGGAGACAAAGCCAAAAGAACAGGTCCAAGTTCCAGTGAGCAAGCCAAGGAACATGGGAAAGTAAAGGCCCTGTGCACCTACCAAACATCTTGAAGACCGGTTAACAAAGTCCTCCAAAGTGCAAAAAAATCACAACCAAGTAGTACTCCAAGAAAGATTAGGGAATGAAGAGGATATTGCAAACTCTAAAGAACCTCCAAGAGACACAAGTCTTGGGGCTCAGCTTGTCTTGTCTTGCAATGCTTCCAGTTAGGTACCTACCTTCTTTGTGTTCTGTGGTGGGAAAAAAAACACACTAATGCATAAAGAATGAATGAATCATGAAAAAAACACATGTTGATCCATGTTCCACATACAAGTTTCTCGATGCTTGTGGACAATTAATTTGTCAAGTGAAGAAGACAATTTGCAAATTGAGATGGGTTTAGGGCTGACTGTAGCTGGATCAGAATATATATGTTGCTGAGGTCAAAGTTTTAAACATGTGGGTATGAAATAGAATGTAAAAAAGAGAAAATACCCGAGTTGGGCAGTTATTAGAAACAGGAACACACACCCCCCCCCATGGTTCTTAGGATTCATAACCGTGGTTTTCAAGAAAAATCAAAGAATTGGTTCTGATATATAATAACCACAACTCTCAATTCTTTTGACTAAATCAAATAACTGCTCATGAACTTGCTGGTTCTCATGAAACCCCTTCATTCGTGAAGGCTTTTGAAATAATTGAGATCCATGGTTCTTTGATTCCAAGTTTTTCAAATATCCAAAACCAATGGTTCCCTGATTTTGAAATAGACAGAAGGCAAGAATTCAGTGGTTCTTTTAAAACTTGAATAATCGCACAACATTGCAAGATATCAGAGAACATGCAGTCCTACTTTGAAACCAAAACCTCAAAATATATCAGTGGAGGTCCACAGCACAACTCTACTACTACAACAACTCAACAACAACTTGCATTTTACAAGTGGAATTACATACATTTTAACATGGAAAAATGGATCTAACAAATTAAGTACACCGTATCTTGAACTGAATACATTCAAAACCTCTCCGATGGCATCTTACTCCAAAGGTAGCAAGCACTAGAACAACCCCCCTGCAATGGGCACTCGTCCATATTAAAGACGGTTACCCAATATCCGCCATTAGATAAGGGTGAGCACATAATCAAGGAACCAATGGACATGTTCAAAGGCCTCCAGTGGGACATTCACACATTCTGATATCCAAGTGTGTCGGAATTATATCATATTAACTGAAAATTGCATTCAATGGTGGCATCATGGATGGCCCCAAAGCCTGGTCACACCCTTTTTTGGTTAACCCAAGATTGATCAACACCACTTTTAGGGTTTTAGTCAGTCCATTTGGGGATGAACATGAGGCCACGTCTCATGCTCTGGTGTGTGAGGTTTAAGAAAATGTAATTTATACCTCACACATGCATCATGAGACAAGGCCTACTGCCGTAGGGAAAACCGCATTTTGTTGGAGTGTTTGTTTGATCTCTAAAGGATGAGGAGAACTGTGCATAAGCTTAAAAATTATGAGTGAAATGTTCCTCAAAGCTGGTGGCAAGTAGCTAAATCAGATAATTATCTATCTGCTGATAAAATATGAGGATTCAATCTTTGGTAATGTAAACCCTAAACCCTAATTAGAACTGCTAAAGTCCAAATAATGATGCACCTTGATGAAGTTCAGGCTTGGGTTTGCAAAATTGCAACCCCAAGATTGGACTTGCAAGTTTGTTTGAGAGGAATTTGCCAAGAGCAATCAGACTAGACTGGGATAATTGGGTTGACAAGGTGCTTTAACATGTACATAATAATATATGTGTTCTTTCTTATTGTACTCTCTACAATTTCCATGATTCCATGAGCACTGCTGCTTTGTAGTTTGGAAAAGCAAAAAGGCTCATGCGTACAGAGATGAGTAGGTACTGTTGAGTGTACCTCAGATATTGAAAAGTCACAACAGTATGATATAAGCTCTTCCCCCTTGCCCCCCACATCTTGTACTTGCAACTGATGCTTTGCTGCATGTTAATTCTCAAGATGATGAGTCAGAAAAAAACCAAAAAAATTGACTTATCCTTACCAGATTTTCCAAGAATTGAAGCATTGCACCTATGATGTTCAAAGCGCAATCCACTCAATTGGGTGACTTTAATCAACATAAAATATAAGCTGGGAAACCTTGCATAGTTATACTCGATTGTCAAAATCTCCAAATGTTCAAATTGCGGCTGTTGGACTCATTTTTTTCAAGTGATTAAATATTCTGACAAAATTTTGTCAGTAGACTTTTAGAGATATAAGGGAAACCTTGCATACTTATATTTGATCATCAAAATCTTGAAATATTCAAATTGAGGCTGTTGCACTATTATTATTTTGTTACTGAAGTGATTAAATAGTTTGACAAAATCTGTCGATTATCAATTGTCATTCCTGTAGATGGACCCCCCTTTACCTGAAACATGCGAGCTTATGCACTAGCTCTGGAAACACCAACTATGTTGTCCTGAACAAGAGCATAGTAGTTGAGATCAAGAACACACCAAAATGCGGATCTGATTTATGTCCCTAATAAGATTGCTATATTCCATCAAGCCAATGGTGACTTGACTCTTGACCAAATTTTTGCATGGTATCTTGGCTTTTGAGAGAAAAAGTTTGATCACCCAAAGAGAAGAAGGAGAGAAAAGTGCATGGCAGTCAGTCAATCTTGGCAAGAAGGCTGCTCATACTGCTGCTGCTGAGATGACAGAGATTCTTGTCATTCCTCACCATGTGCACTTCTGGCTTCAACTAGTTTCCCCTCGTTACATAGATGTGGATTACAGATAACATTTGGACAATTGGGAGCACTTGAGAAGTTAGTTAGTTCCCCAATCTCGAACATTAGCAAATGGTAGGTTCTACCAGTGCAGCCCCACACATCCCCCAAGTGGTAGACCAGTATAGTATAGTATAGTATAGTCTGGCTCAACTCTCAGTTCACCCGGGCGGGGGGGGGGGGGGGGGGGGTGGGGAATGGGATGCCCAAAAGGGCAGCTCCCCCACACCTCCATGGATAGTACTACATAATCAACAACTGTTGTAAGAGTCTAGAGGAGGACCCAATTGGCTACCTATCTGGATCGATCGTGAGTTATAAGCAATAACCTGCAACCTTCATTTTTGTTGATGACCTGGTACTCTCTCCAAGCAGCTCTAGATACCACTCTCAACTCTTCAGTGGCCCCATCCTTTCATAACCATACTGCTTCTTGGATGAAAATAACATTCATTCATCATAGATCCATCTAAGATATTTCATTAATGATAAAAATGATGACTAGACTAGACTAGACTAGACTAGACGTAGGCATGAAATTAATAATGCACAATAGTAAAAGCCACTTAACAAGTTGTCCTACTGACTTAGTATCGCAAGTCATCTTGATTCTCACAATAATACTCAGTTGTGCTTCCTAACAGGCTCAAGGCCACTATATCTCGGAATGAAAGAGCCTTGGCGCTCTCTCCTTGTGACTCTTTCTAGTAGCCAGTCACCTCTTGCCGCTACCTAATCCATGATATGTTAGTTGCAAACAAAGACAAGTTTTTCTCACATACATTGTGACTCTTTCTATCTAGTAACCAGGGGCCTCTTGCTGTTACCTTGTCCATAAGATGTAGTTGCAACAAAAGACAAGTTTTTTCTCACATACATCACGACTCTTTCTAGGAACCAGTGTGCAACCCTCTTGCCATTACCTGGTCCGTAGGGTAGGCAAACACTTCTCAAGGTAGGGTTTGCTCGCCGTTTTTGCAGGAGGGCCCCATTGTCTATCGTGTCCAAAGAGTAGATGGAGCCCTCCTCTTAGTGCATCTGTCACACTAAAAATCAGCAAAAACGGACCAGAGGTGAGAAAATTACAACCCCCCCCCCAGTAGGGAGGGTCGTTTTTACAAAAAATTCTCAATTGAACAGCTCATAGCCTATTTTCGAACCTCTCAAAAAATCCTTAAAATATTACTCTATTGCCTTTAGAGTTACAAAATGATTTGTAGAGCTTAAGATGGGTGGTGATTTCAGAGCAGTTTAAATCGCTCAATTTGAACCAAAGCAATGAGAAAGTTATGCACTGATGAAGCAGGAGAAGTCAAAATGAAGAAAAATTAAAAAAACATGTTTTGCAATGTTCAAAAAATGTATTTTCTTTACTGCTCTTTTTGGCTGCTCCTTTGGCTTTGCGTTTCAAAGATGATTTGTAGAGCTTGACAAGGCACTCCTATAACATCTTAAATCACTCAAAATGGACAAGAATTGAGAAAGATCTGCCAAAGTAAAGTGTTCGGTGATCAGCTAGTGCAAGGTGATAGGCGTTGTTGATAGGCGTATGTATCTACCCTAATATTATGTGGTTGCAACAAAAGACAAGTTTTTCCCAGTAACAAAGGACACTTATCTGCCCACTACTTATTGATTGGGTTTTGGTCCATTAGTATTGGAACAAGATCCATAAGTAAGGGGGACAAGGTTGTTTTGGAAGGGACTAACTAGACTAGGCATAAGACCCGACACAACCTAATAGGTTAAAATGTGAAGGAGACACCATGCACACCATGGTGGATGTCTACATTAATTGTTGCTACTCATATGATTAACCAACTTAATCACAACACATAACACCAAAAAAAATTAAAGAAAAAAAACTTGTAAGTCAAACCCTTATTATGCACCCCGTAATTGGGAATCCCCATAGCATGCATAAAGTCACCCAAAACATTCCATTTATTGTGACATAAATACCATAGTTACTAAGGGGCAGCTTCAATCAATTAATGCATGTTAAAAATTTACTTAAATTTGAAATTTCCATGTTGAAAATAGGATGGATATTTCCATATATTCCAAAATATTCTTTATTTTGTCTCACAAAATTTTGTTCTTTGAAAGAAGTATATTTTGAAATTTTCAACTTTCCTACATCTAGCTACATCTACATGCTAATTTTCCTCCTCAAATAGCCTTTTCAAGCTACAATCCATGGTGATAGTGATAAGATTAATTGGTGACAATCATGTAGATGTCAAAATTTCCAACATACTAGGTACATTTCCATTCTAACATAGTGTGCTTACCAATTGGAAATTTTCTTTAGGCTTAATCCTCAATGTTCCAAATGGTTGAAAAACAAATAAAGCTTAACACATCATAATATAATGGTTGCCCCCAACAAAATCCCAAATCCAATTTGTTTAGTGGGGAAATTATCCACTTCCCTTTAAACTTGAACCTATATAAAGCCTCGCATTAAGTGATGGACCTTGAAAACATCATGTTCCCAAGGAACGCCCAATTGTGTGCGCACAATATCCATCCATTTGAATGAACAAGGAAGATGAACTTCATGTTGTTATTTACAAACCTTGCACAATAGAAAAAATCAAAGGTTGGCATTTAAATAAGGGGATGTTAATTTCCTTTGATAACTACTTTCCAATATTTTGATCATTTTAAATATGGGTGGTAACTTGTTATGCTAAACTTTGTGAATAGTAGTTTCCAAGCCCACATTCTTATCTTCCATAACACATAGTGGGATTCCATAATGACTTGAAATTGATGCCTTACTTGCAAAACCAAAATTATAGTCTACATGACTCGGGAAAAAAAAAGACTTAAAATTGACACCTTACTTGCCACACAATAATTATATAGACTAGGCATGAATAACTCTCTCAATCTCCAATATCAACCTTTACATGTGCGTGTGTTATAGTTAGTTACATGTGGACCTCCATTTTAAATATAAGTCAATAGATATCACTAGTATTTTTCTAATCAATCCATGATTCTACTATAGCCAATATATCATAATACTTAACTTGGTTAGGCACTAATTGATTATTATTTGGAATTGCCAAAATTTTGAAAACATACTTGCTTGCCATGTCAAAATTTTGAAAGAAACTTTCAAGCACACTAGCTTCATTATTTAGTATAATATCAAATTGTAAAATCTTATTATTTTTATTGTGAACACAAATGATGAAAAAAAATAGAAACTAGGCACCTTGCTACCGAACTAGACTAGGTCCTATGGTAATCAAAATAAAAGACAAATAGAATGGGAATGAAGCCAAGCCCTAAATGGGCCTATGTATTACATTGCAAATGTTCATTATAGGAATTACCTCCACATTTGACATCATCTCTCCTTGTAGTCCTACTAGAGATTTCACAAAAGTGTAATATTCCCAAGTTCTATAACAACATCGACATTTTCAAATTTTCTTATCCCCTTTTTACTAGATCTATCTTATTTTTGTTATATTTTTAAATGACTACAACCATTTGATAGTTCAACAAATGCACCCTATATATAATTTTCTAATGGCTTCTTGGAATCAATTTTTGAATAGTTTGCCAAATTGGTTTGTCACACCCTATTGGTTGCTATAAGCAATGTGGGCCAAGTATTTATTTTATTATATACCAATATGTTGAAGGTATAGTTTAAAACTCCATGGAATTTTCATACTGAAAGGTATTTCTATTAAACAAAGTGTTACATCTTATAACAAATTGTTATTTAGTCAAATTTATAATTTAAAATAGTTGTGTGATTGCAAAATTCGAGAATAAAATTGTCGACAAGTATTGAACATGAATATTAAAATTCCATTGTACTTTTACATTAATTCCATTTCAACTTCAAGTCAATTAGAACAAGTTTTCGTTTTAAAATAAAAAAGTTAAAATATAAACTTTTAGCCACACCATGGTCACATGATTGTGCAAAATATTCAATAATGTAACAACCCCCAACATAGCCAAATCCTAAAACAAACCTTCACCATCAAACTCATAATAAACATGCAACAACATAAGTCAATAATAATGAATATTAGAGGTAATCTACCACATCTCACTATCAAATGATCTAGTACAATACGCAATATTAGGTGTTGAACTTTCATAATTGCTTAGTTCAAGTATTAACCACAATATTTTCATGTAGTTGGATATTAAACTAGTCTAATCCTCAAAACAAATGTGTATGTACCATGTCATATATTAGCCAAAATATATACTTGCCCAACATTAGTTTAAACCACTAGTCCAACTTGGTAGTTTTGCATTTATTGACATGTCATCCTTTGACTTAACACATCTAAGTTGAGACATTTTGTTTCTTTGGTTTACACTTCTCTTGTGGTACCTTTCTTGTGAAAAAAAATATTTCTAAAACTTTCATTACTTAAGATTTAAGCTAATTGTTTAAGCATTAACAACTTCTTCATTTTTTATCCAAATTTGATGCTTTAAAGGTTTTTTTGCAACCCATAAAAAGAGTTTACAATGACATATCAACATCATTAAAAAAAGAAGAAGAAAACGCTCATTTGACCCCTCAAAATGTCATTTAAGTGGTTTGGAGTCACATAGATGATTTAACTCTTAACCTTTCAAAATGCCATGGCTTATGCTACATATATTTGTGTTACACATGTGACCCCAATTTATTATAATATTTATTCATAGGCCTTTTCAATAATGTAAATAAATCTCAATTTGAATAAGGTTTGGTCTTTCAAACCTTGGTCCAAAGATTGGTGACACCCTAAGACTTTTAACTCTCAAAGTGGAAATGCACTTGAGAGTTTTGCAAGTTTCTCTTTTGCACTTCACAAAATTCCCTTTCGATAAGGGAATGTTTTGGAATCTTGCCATGTCTTTAACTCTTTTCAACCTATTTCATTTGTCTTTTTCCAACCTTGGTCATGAGCCCAAAATTAAGGTTGTGACAAACTTGTTCAATATAAGTTTAAGGAAATTTCTTTGATATGATCACATGTTGATGACAAAGTTCAAACCAATGGACATAATAATTTGAATGGAAAAACCTTTGCCCTTGACCTTGTTGGGTAGATGGGGTGCTAAGGTTTATTTCAATTCCCAGTAACAATTGTGCAATTTGGAGATCGATAAGTTTTCTAATTTAAATTATGTTCTCACATGATATTGTTTAAATTGATGGTAATTGTCTATGAAGAACCTTTCTAGATGACAAAGGTGAATGAATGCACGTAAAAGTGAATTGAATTTTTGACACATGCACAATATACAAAAAGTCCAAAAACTACTTTAAAACATCATGTGTATATTGAGAATTATGGGAACCACATAACAAGGTGTCATTGGAATGATTTTGTACACTTGAATTATTATTTTGCTATAGAATTTTATGTTTGAAGGATGAACATTTGGATTATTAATTTCAATATATGTTTAAAGACTTTATTAGGTACCATGTAACTCAATGTACAAGTCAATGCTTTGGTTTACAACATCATTCAAAAACATTTATACTAATGTCATCACAATATCATACTTTATCCCAAAATATTCACTAAATGGGCAAGACATGAAGACTTATTGAGTCCATGTTCATATATTAAGTATTTTCGCTAGGTTTGTTACATCATTTAAAAGTCCTTTTTATAATGAAATGATGGCATTTCATCATGAAAATTATATATATATAAGTTAAATGAATCCTTTCCAAGTATTTTAATCTAGACTCCAATTCATATTTTAACAAACTCACCTTTGCCCCCATACAAATTGCCACTATGGAACGAAAAATTTAATTGTCATGAAATTGTATGATTGATGTTCAAGTAAGGTGTCAACATTTCTTTTCTAGTACATCCAAGCTTGAAGAGGTTTTTTTTGTATTTGTTGGATACCACCTACGTTCAAAGGATATTATTTTTTACCTAATTATAAATGAAGTGAATGCTTATAATCCCATTATTTATTGAAAAATATGATAAGTTTTGGCAATTGAAAAAAGTCAAAACTTTTCTAGATGTAGTAAACCCCTTTAATTTAACCCCTTATTTTTTTCCCTAAATTTTCACTAAAATTTTACTTTTTTCCACATTTTCCTTTAATTAGCTAACCTTTTTCTAATTATGATGAACTCAAGTCTCAATTTATAAAAATTGAAAAATCACCCTTCATGTTTTGAAAGCCAACCAAAAAAGCATCATACTACCCCTAGATATAACAATATCATTTGATTCATACCATGAATGTTCTATGAATTTTAACATGAAAGTTGAAAGGTAAGTCTTGATGTTTTGACATTCACTTTTCATGATAATTCTTGGTTAGGGCTACACAAGCTAGAAGATGAAATTTGGAACAAAGGTGAAACTTCATTAACAAATAGGATGAATTATGAAAAGCATTTATGAGCATTACAAGCATAAGGATTTTGGGACCACACACCCATTGGCCACATAGTCTTACATGTTGCAACATCCTAATCTATCTTTTGTTATTAAATGTGAGTGCCTTGCACTTGTTTTATATTTTCTTGAGATTTATTATACTTTTGGTTGGAAAAATATTTGAAAGAAAAAAACAAAAACAAAACAAAAGAAAAACCTATTGAAAAGAAAAAAAATAAAATTGCAAATATGAAAATTGTGTACACATACATATTATGTAACATATAATTACAAATAGACCTTATATAATCCCATTGATGAAGGTTTTAAATGCTTTGATCCCTGTGTAATACCATGATTCTCCTTGTGTTTCTTCATTCATACATTCATTTTTAAGTGCAAGCATATGATCATGATTTTCATCAACATACTAAAGGCATAAATTGCATGTTCTAGTGCTTTACACTATGGTACTTCAAAGTGGAAATTTCATGTGTGCTAATCCATTCATAGATCATACAAATAAGCCAAAGCAATTTGATGATATCGTGGTTTATTGGGGCTGAAATGACATTGGAATAAACCTTACAAATGTATAGCCGAATGGTAACTTCTAGTAACTTGGTTTCATGCTTCATTAGCCCCAAAGAAAAAAATTGATTTTTAATGACTTCAATAGGTATTGATGTGGTTATTTTCACCAATGCCAACTTATGTTGTTGCACCAACTCTTTATCAATAAAACATATCTAGATTAGCTTGGCCAAAAATGATATATTTTTCATTATATCATAAATTTCTTGCATTTCATTGTGATTAGTAACAAAGGACAAGATTTTGCGTTTGAAGAAAAATAAGGACATTTCAATACATGACACATTAAGGTTCAATTTCAAAGTCTATATTGCAACTAAACATTTTCATTTATGAACTTTTCAACATGTGGATCAATGAAATGAATGGCATGTGTTATATGTTCACAACATTTTTTCAAGGACATTTAGGAACAATTTTTTTTAAAGGAATTTTCTTATGTAGCCTAAATGGTGATCATCCATAAAAAGATGTGGAAAAAATGGTGATCGTCTTTAAGAACATTTAGTCAATTTTGGCTATAAATTAAACATGAAGGGGTCCATTCAAGGTTGGGGTACACAAAAAGAATGTCTTGCCCCAAAATCACCTTAAGACACTACTTTGAATAACCATTACATTTACAAAATATTCTTTCATTAAATATTTACTTTTCAATTAAAATGGTGATGAGTTTTTGTGATTTAGATGATTAAAACATGTCTTTAAGTGTCTTGAAAGAAGGCTCAGGAACTATGTCCCATTGCACAGGACTATTGAAAAGGACTCAATAAGATTAACAATATTTGTTCAAATTGCTCCATATTTAAACCATAATTAGAATAAAGTATGTTTTATATGATGGCAAAACAAATTTATATGATAAATCACAAATCTTTTGGAATTGATGCAAAAATCTTGGATTTTTTTCATAAAAAAGGCTACATCTTTAAAGACAATCAAGTTAATTTTTCTAATTACAAAATTACATTCCAAAGGTTTGGAAAGAAGTATAGAAGATGTGGGTGCAAAAAATAGGACATGTTTTTCTAAAATGAGAGTATGTCATTTGTAAAAATGTCATGTAATCCTGCATTGCTTTTGGGTTTATACTTGAACACAACATTCAAAATTTGTTCAATTGATTTGAATCATTCACTATAACATTTATTAATTAAAAATCTAAAAAAATTCGATCACAAACCATGAGAAATAAATTGGGTTTTAATTTTGTTTCATTGATTTATAGGGGCCACCTTTGAAGCACATTCATAATCATAAGAATCAAAAAAGAAATTAGACCTTACAAAAAAACTACAAAAGGAATGAATATGCCTATGTGGTGACATTAGAAAGTCATGTTAATCATTACATTTTTTGTTAAATAATTAATAGGAGGGTTGAAGAATAATTCAATTTGAAAAGCCATTACATCTAATTTAAGGTTTTGGTATATGTTTAAAAACTTTTCAAATTGAGTAACAATTGAATGTTGATGTGGAAAACTATTTGGGCATTAGGAAATTGAGAATCACATTTAAAATGCACAAAAGAGATCAAATTGATTTTTAAAATAAAAAAAAGATTTCCAATATGTTCATATTTAAATAAATTCAATTACATAAAAATGGGGTACAATCTACATCTGTAATTTATAATCAAAAGAAAATGAAGCATGATACAATAATGCATGTATTTTGGTATGTTTGACCATTTTTCAAATGTACCACAAAACATCCACATTATAAAGATAAATGTTTATTTACTGGTGATAATCATACAACTAATGAAATATTGGGGCAATACCCAACATAAGAAATGCAAATTACAAAAAATTTCATTCAAAAAATTTTAATACATAAAAAGCTATTTTGGGGCCTCCATAAGCTTTGGATAAAGCAACACCTTTGGTTCTATGATAGTGAATGTATCCCTTGATGTGGTCATTAATGGTTGGGATGACATGGGAGATGCAAAATTCTTTTATATTGGTGATGGCTCCAATTAACGCCTATGTTAGCAAAGTTTTGAAAAGTTCGTTGTTACATTGAATAACTTGTGTAATGGCTTGATTTAAAAGGTAGGATCTGACACAATAAAAAAAAATCCCTTCATGTCATTATGTAACTCAAATCTCAAAATAATTAATGAATGCAGCTTCATCCCATGAAATGTCATAAATCAATTGCCTAAACATGTATACATACATATTGGTTGCACATGATCCTTGGCAAAGATATTGTAGCTTGGTAGATGTGTGAACCTTGTTCAAAATTTCAAAAACAACATTGAATTATTTGAGGAATGATTCAAAGTCTTTGAACAATGAAGACTAATGTTTCAACAAAGGTGCACAACAAGTTAGGGCTATGCTAAATAATAATGTGTTAATGAATATAATTTGGGTTGAGTTGATCAGATACCAAGAAGGATGAAGTTGTGTCATAGTTTCTAGAAACACTCCATGTCAATATTTGATTGTTTTGTGGATGTGTAATGGATTCATGAAGTGATTGACTTTCTTGTTACAAATGTCTAATAATGATGCATTTCATCCATGGAAATATTTCTTCATGATCTTTTGATGCAATAGATGTCAATTGGATGGGGAGTTTGTTCAAAATATTATGTGGACCAAAAATATGACAATCAAAGAATTTTCAATGTGCACAAAAACGAGAATAAACAAGAACAAACCAAAGCCTAAACCTAAGCTAACCGTAATTAAAATATAAATAAATTTTTTAAAAACTATTATGGATGAAAAATGGATGGTGATATATGGATGAAAATAAGGTAATGGTGAATTAACTTCATCCATTGGATGAAAATGTGGATGTTTATGGATGAACTTAATCTATGAGATGTTATCTAACTGAATTCATACTTAAAGGTGTTGATGGATGAAATATGCACATTTATAGATGAAATTCATCCATGAACAAAAAAAGGTAAATAAATTATCTTAGTTTTGTAATTAAATATGAAATATTAATATATATGTTTAATGACTTACATTGGGGTAGGTAGGTTGTCATTGATTAAATGAGGTGTTAAATGATATAAATTGATGACATATGTGAATGATCAAGATGTTCTTGCAACATTTGAAATTTCAAAGAAAATTGTGATCTAGATCCATGACATGTGAGTTTAAGGGATGTTTTAATCTTGTTCAAGCAATGCTAAAAATGATGTTATGTCGAAAGTGGGGACAAGAAACACTATGGATGTTGACAAAAAATAGGAAGGTCAATAAGCACAACAATAAGGGCAATAGAGGATGTCAAAAGGATGTAAGGACATTGAGGATGTCAATAGGGGTGATGTGGGATGCTAGGGATCATGACAATATAAGAAGCAAAAGGTGATGAGCACAAAGGTGAAGGTGATGGAGGATGTTGGCATGACATTGGGGACACCCCAAAAAAAAACAAATTTAGCAAAATTTTTAAAATAATTTACTACCTATTAACCTAAATATTACCTACCAAAGTTACTACCTAGTTTAACCTAAATCCTTTTAATCTAACTTATTACTTATTAATTAATTTAACCTATTAACTAATGTAGCATACATGACGCCTAGGCTAGGCGCAAGGTTCAACACCTTATGTGGCACCGGCTAGGTTAGGCTATAGGGTTTGGATGAACTCAAATGAGCCAAAATTGATGTCAAAACTTTCAAATTTCTGCAATTCTTATTACATTTATTTATGTGGTACCATTTTAATGGCATGTGAATCATGGAAAGTTATGCTTATTGTATAATATAGATATTGGAAAATATAAAATGAATCAAAAAAATCTTCCAATATCAAAGTTTGGTTTAAACAAATGATGTTTAACAACTTCATTCAATAACACTATTTTCACAAAGGGCCCCTTAGTTTTCATAATATAGTTTTTTTGACCTTCAATATTTTTGTAGTAATAAGGTACTATTAGACAAATCTAAAATACACTCAAATTTTCATATTTCTTCAATTTTGTGTTTATCAAAATTTAGATTTTAAAAAAAAATCATGAGTCCTTTACGACATGTAAATGTGATGCAGTATATATGTTGTTTTAAAAAAATTGTAGCTTATAATATAAGAAACTAAACTTGAAAAACATGTTTTGGTATGATTTGAAATTGTGACAAATTTTCAAAACTAAACAAAAAATTTGGCAAAATTTGTACTCTTTCAAAAATTTGTATTTATTCAAAATTGACTGTAAAAAACATATGACATATTGGGCAATTATAAATACAATAAATATTTTTTTTCAAAAATTTTCATTTGAAAATTCTTTTTTATGAAAATATGTTTTTTTTTTTGCAAAAGGACTCCAAAAAGGACAATAGTCCTAAGTGCAAAGTAAACACATTAGTTCATTAAATGTCATTTGGACCCTACATGGCACCTATGGCTAAACCACATAAGTAACATGGCACCTAAGCCATGTGGGACTTAAACTAGGAATATATTTAAGCTATGTGACAACTAGGCCATGTGACACTTAAGGTTATACCTAGATTTAAGCCAACCCACATGGCACCTTGGCCTAGACCTAGGTTAGTCAATGTGGCATTTAAGGCTTAGGCCACACAATGTGACACCTAAGTTAGGCTTAGACTCATGTAACTTATGTGGCACCTAGCCTAACTTAGGGTATGCCTAGGGTGCCTAGGCTAACTATGTGCATAGGTAGGTTGGAACTTAGCCTAGGTAGGTAAGTAATTTAAGTATATAGGTAGCCTACCTTGGCCTACTTGTAGGTAGGTATCATAGGTATGTAGATAGCTTACTTTTAACCTAGGTAGGGAGTGTAGCCTAACCTGCATATTAAATTAAAGATCAATACTTGTATATTTGTTGCATACATAACCATGAGGTGGTCACATATGTCACTAAAAGGGTTTAAAGTAGCTTACTTGGATAAAAAACCATGAAATATTATCCATGTTGTTGTTTTTTTGCACCATTAATTGCAAATTAGTTGCATAGGTGATCATATATTTTGAAAATTATATGATTACAAATTTTTAGTTGTTGGAACAACTAATATAGTTTGCAAGTGACAACTAGTTGCATATAGTTGTAAAGTAATTGTTTGCAAATGATAGTTTTTATTTTAATGAGGCATGCATCTAGGTCCAACAAGTGATATGCATTTTTCCTTCCTATACATTTCCCACAAAATCAAGAAATGTTTAGGTTTAGGTAACATTAAAACAATGAATATATTTGTTATTTTTTGTTAAAGATCAAATCAACATTTAAAACTAAAAAAAATCCTCCCAAATCAAATCTACATATGTTGTTGATGTGTAGGTTGTGAAGGTGAACTCAAAGTGTGATACTTTCCAGCTAATTATGAAATTCTATGGGATCTTGGTCAGATTAATGTTTTTGGAGTTGTATGAACTACAAATTATTTAAAACCAATAGTACTATACAAACTTTGAGAACCTTTTTATGTATAATTTGTCTACTAATCCAATTATATCAAATTAAATTCATGTTTCACTTCTATTCCTACTAGATCAAACTTTTTTTTCACTTGTACTCTTGCAAAATCAAATTCATGTTCCATTTCTACATGTTCGAATGTTGCTCACAACACCTTTAAGCTAGG
>Ga0209611_10008277_pt1 | contig 16335 bp, 13 predicted proteins | sample S1TSphgellanicum_3_FD_187693 | JGI IMG/M metagenome (GOLD analysis project Ga0209611, IMG submission 187693) | Host-associated microbial communities from peat moss isolated from Minnesota, USA - S1T2_Fc - Sphagnum magellanicum MG (SPAdes) (version 2) | ecosystem: Host-associated > Plants > Peat...
ATGAAACATCAAAAAAAAATTATTTATATTTTTAAATAAAAATTATTTTTTAAAAAAACACACGCTGATTACTAACCTTTAGCAGCCATTAGGCATTAGCAGCTTTGGCCCTCACCATGCTTGCTAAAGCAAAGTAGTATGACTTTCATCTGAAGGGTTGCTAAGATTTGGCTTGTAATTTGCCTATGCATAGGGTAAAGCCCTGGAAATGTGACAATTACCTTGTGGAAAATATGACTGAAGCTTGTGTGTGTGTGTGTGTGTGTGAGATTTTGCCATGCAGAGTCTGCCTTGTGGCAGACTTTTCAAAACATGCAATGTGTGCCTGCAAGTGCTTTATGTAAGGCCCTCGCAGTGGCTTCCATCCACTTCTGTAGGGCAGTGTGAAAAATTAGGTCAATTTTTCCTTTAATTTATAAAAAAAAATTTGGCTCAAATTAGTTCAATGTTTTAAGAAAATTTATAAACAAAAAATTTGACTCAAATTAGGTCAATATTTTGTGACCAGGGTGAAACAGCACCCACACTCATACCTTCACCTTTTAGAGCAAGGCCTCTTAGTGACCATATTAAGCCCAAAAAGTGTAAAGATTTGGTACTCAAAGACACTGATTTAGTGTAAGCATGGTAATATTTAGAAGCAAATTTTAAATGGATTTTGGGGTTTTCACCATGTTACTAGTGTGGGTGTGGGTTCACTTAAGATGAGGGGAAGGACATAGCCTAAAAAGACCTTGCTCAAATAACCCAATTTTTATATATTTATTTATTTATTTACTTTTCATATTTGTGATTTAGTTGAAGTGCTGATCATGACAAGTAATTGTTGGGGCACGAAATGTAGTGTGAAAATTAGTACAATACTTACTTTTAAAGTTAGGAGGTGTACAGTTAGGAGCAGAGAAAATATATGTAGCAGTAGTGGAGGCGTTTAGGAAAAATGAAAGACAGGATGAAACTCAGTTTACCACCAAAATTGATGGTTTTCTGAGTTTCATCCCCAGTTGAATGCTAATGTACTTTTTTGCAGTTTTCTTTTTGAATCTCACCACCCTCTGTATGACCAAACTCAGGGTTCTGGTGCTGTGTTTTTCTTACTTTACCGATAACTTTATTATTACATGTGTTTTCTAGAAAGGCTATATTGATTCACTCGCATTGTTTATATTTCCAACTTAGTGATTTCTTGTGAATTTTACTCTTAACAACAATGCAAATGAAAAAAGAGTTGAAAAGAAAATGAGGACAATAATGGAAAAAAAGACCTGGAAATAGGGAGGGAAAAAAAAAAGGCAAGTGCCAAAGAGGATGGTCCAAAGAGTGATAGGATTTCCTTCCAATGTAAAAACCTAGCAGACTTTTGTCAGTGTACTCGGAGGCCACGTTACAATACATTGCATAAGATTTCCTCCATGGCGATGGTGGGCATTGTGTTTCTTGCACATCCTTTAAGCTTTTCGTAAAGCTCTTGTAATTTTCATAAAGCCCCACCTCCCACACAATGGATATATTGCAGTTCCTTCCATTTACAACTATTTCAAGACAAAGAAAAATCCTTAAGGTTTTCACATGGGTCAAAGCTCAAAGCTCTCGGATGAGGGCATTACCAGCATCTGGGTTGTGCTGAGCTCCACCTTGCCTGAGCCCTTTACTCCGGTAACGGCCTTGTCTTGGAGCTTGGAGCTTTACCCTAACCATTATGCTTGGCAATGGTCATAAAATCATATATATTAATTCACTTGGTCTGTCTGTGACAGTGACTCCGGACGGACAGTGGCCACGGACAGTTGTTTGAAAAGAATTTTTTTTAAAAAAACCAAAAACATCAACCAAACATTGTTGAAATAACACACCTGTGCATTATGCACAGGGTTCACACTAGTAATATTGAAACAACTAGCCTGGTGCTTCAGCTGGGTGTATTGTGTTAAAATAAAAGATCATAGTCAAACTGTGTGAACTAAATATGCCAAGGCCAGAATGTATGTACTCGGAACTCCAATTAAACAAGGATGTTTTGCACAAGACTGGAGCAATAGAAGAGACCAAGCCAAAAGCAAGAACTTGTGGTCTAAATATGGCAATTTCAATTTTATTTTCCTTGAAAAATGGCAACTTTGGCACATTTGTTTCCTTTAAAACAAATCCTTTGCACAAGCCATAGTTCCCTTTTTTTGTCACCAAGTGGTGAAATTTCATCACAAAAAAGACATTAGTTGGTATGAGTTGGAAATGAAGGTACGAAGGGGCCTTTGGGGTTCAAGTTTCTAGATTTCCAAATAATAGAGGTTATATATACACATGAATCAAATTTGATTCGCAACATGTTATTGTTAGAAAATATACAAACAATGGGTTTTAGATTGTGGTTTCAAGAATCAATAAGTTGTAGGGGAGGTTCCCATACGAGTGTGTTCTCTTGAGGGAGGGGCACTCGAGGGCTTGAGCCCAAGGGTGTTCTCAAACCTCAGGAGAACACATGAGTTCAAGAACCTCCTCTTATGGAAACAATTCTCCTTTTTTTTTCCTCCCTTCTTTCTCATTTCCTATGAAAGAAATATTTCCATGGGAACATGAAAACATATAAAATTAGGGGAGCTCCCCCAGCAAAACACACTAGGGTTCTTCTACTGGGGGAGATCCCTCAAACCACACACATAAATAAAAAGCTTTTTCCCCTGGTGCCACTGAGGGTTGGGCCTATGTGTAATTGCACTTGTCATCTTGCAAAGTCATCCATCTCAATACTATTATCATCAAAGGGTGTTTAACTATGCAAGTGCTATAAAGCCTCCTCCTCACAAAGCAAAGGATTTGTCCTCATTTATGTTTGCTTCATCCAAATCCTGTTTCGTTTTATCCCCATCAAGTATTGCTTAGTCCTCATCTAGTCTTTTTTTTTTTTTTTTTTTTTTTGGGGTCCTTGGCCATTTTGTTTGGTATAAACTCCTCATTTGTTACTCTTAATTATAGCGACAAAGAGACAACTTTCTACATTAATAACTGATAGGTCTTATTCTCCCTTTCAATGAACTAAAGGTGCGTTCACACCTAATGTTAACTAAGTGTTAAGTGAAAATCTAGGTGGCATCTTAGGTGGCACTCAATGTTAAATGGGTGATTGTTTAATATCAAGTGAATGTTAATTTAACATAAAACCTTTGTGATAAATAGGTTTAGGTTCTAATTGACTAGCTTGGTGTTAGAGAACTTAATATTAGAGTCCTTAACACCGTGTAAAAGCACCATAATTATCATGCTGAATACGCCAAACCCAAACCTTAAACCCTCCAAACCCTAAACCCCTTTCCCCTCCCCCCCTCCCACCCCATTTCTGGCTATTGAAAACCTTCATAATCACTTCATTTTGGAATTTTGCCGGAGAAAAAAGGGCTGAGATTTAACACTATGAATGGACAACAATAAGGACTCATTCTGATCTAGGTAGTTGAAGCTTCAGCTTTTCTGAATTCTTATGGTACCACTATATCCACTTCTAATGATCAAACACAGTTGTGGGTAAACCATCCATAACTTATCCAGGATGGATGGGGGCATGTGGACAGAAAAAACACTTTTTCATTGCATTTCTGTCTCATAGCTAATCATGGTGTTTAGCTATGTACCAACCAACTAGTTGTATCTACCTACTTAGTAGCAACCAAGTGCATGAATCTACTTACCTACCTACATAGTAACCACTTCTAGATACTCCCAACTTACTTGCCTATGATACTTACCCATTTACATCGGTAGTTGTTACCTTGGTAGGTAGTGTGAGGTGGAAGTAGGAGGGTTTACTACAGTATAGGTTACCAAGATGGAACCTTGGTAACTCAGTTGTGGTTGAGGACTTGCATTGTGTTCAGTTGTTTTCCCTTGTGATTGCTCTTGTTGTTGGTTCTGTCCCTTTATGGGGTCGGCAACTATGATTTCAGATTCAGGGTTGGACAAAATGGGCCCTTAGTTTTGGGAACATTGGGAACATTGTAAAGAAAGAACCTTAGAATGGGGTGCAATTTGGTGTTTTTAGGGGTTTTAGGGTTTTGGAGGGGGGGGAAGGGATGTTGTTTTTGCATATGTTTGTATATATAGCTGATAGCTATGATGTGATGATCTCCTTGCCAACCGTATCAAAATGCCAGTTCACCCTCAGAAAACCAACTGGCAGACTGCATCTGCACATATTGACTGAATCATATCAAATCAAATGCTTGATGCAAAACCCAATTCACAAATGATCACTTATATGATATAACGGGATGGACAACTGGACGGATTCAGGGGAAGCTTCATTTCTCATCCCGACGTCCTTTACAATGTATGATATCTCCACACAATTTGCCTTTGGAACTAGATTTGCACTGCCAATATGATCAGGTTTTGGAAAGAGGACAAAACAAGACTATGGAAAAATTTTACGTCAGAAATCACTTTCACTTTTCATTTGCACCCAGCTGCATGTAATTTTTCTTCCAGGTACGCCATTTGGTGGCTACCAGGTAGGTAGACATGTAGTAGATACATGCAGACTGTAGCTAACCACCATTTCAAAGGTTGAGCTTAAAAAATTTCAAATAAATTTGATGTTGGAATTGTTTTTGTGTTTAAGGTTGGAATTATTAGAATCAGCTCTGGTGGGACAGTGAGCTTTAAAATTTTCAAATAAATTTGATGTTGCAATTGTTTTTGTGTTTAAGGTTGGAATTATTAGAATCAGCTTTGGAACAATGAGCTTAAAAATTTTCAAATAAATTTGATGTTGGAATTGTTTTTTGTGTTTAAGGTTGGAATTATTAGAATCAGCTCTGGGACAGTGAGCTTAAAAATTTTCAAATAAATTTGATGTTGGAATTGTTTTTTTGTTTAAGGTTGGAATTATTAGAATCAGCTTTGGAACAATGAGCTTAAAAAATTTCAAATAAATTTGATGTTGGAATTGTTTTTGTGTTTAAGGTTGGAATTATTAGAATCAGCTCTGGTGGGACAGTGATACATCTGAAACAGTTTTTCCTATCCACACATCATCCATCCTCTATGCTGCACTTGTGAGTGCTGGTTCATTATCTCCCAAGTGTGGGGGCAGGTATGTGACCCAGCAGCGCCCACAAGTGCTCCAACCATCCATTGGAAACCCATTATGACTCAGTTGTGACTGAAAAATGAACCCTAACTGAGTTACCTTGGCAACCCTTCATACCCACTTCCACCTACCACTAGCTAGGTAACTACATATGTAACTTGGTAACTATCATAGGTAGGTTGGTAATGTATGTGGTGATTATGTACGTAGGTAAGGAACTTGGTGGTTACTAGGTAGGTTGGTAATGTATGTGGTGATTATGTACGTAGGTAAGGAACTTGGTGGTTACTAGGTAGGTTGGTAATGCATGTGGTGATTATGTACGTAGGTAAGGAACTTGGTGGTTACTAGGTAGGTTGGTAATGTATGTGGTGATTATGTACGTAGGTAAGGAACTTGGTGGTTACTAGGTAGGTAGATACATGTGAATAGTGAATATATAGCTAATCACTGTGGTTTAGATATAGGATAGGAATATAATGAAAAAGTGTTTTTCTGTCCACATATCATCCATCCTGTATGGTGTACTTGGTGGGTGGTGCTGCTTCACTTTTGTCTGGTTTGGAGTTGGTGATGGTACAGCTTTATGTCCAGTCTATCTATAATAATTGCGCTATCCAAAACCTTGAAATTTCACTTAGAGGGCCTTGTCCGAGGCCTGAAATTTCATCCCTAATAAGTTGCATTATTGAGCTCATGGATGAAACATCAAAGTAAGATGAACTTGATTGCATAGATGAACTTCAACATAAGGATGGAATTGGAGGATTATGGTTCAACTTGTCATGTGGACGAAAGTGCACCATGTAGATGAAATTTATGATGATACTAAAATGACATAGATGAATTTGAAGTGTATTTATGAAACTTAATAGTTTAAAGGAAATTGGCAACATAGTTGACACTAGTGACATGAAAGAAACATGCCCATTTGGATGACACAAACGCATCAAACAACATGAATGAAATTTGATGGTGTGGATGTAGCCATTGGTGAAATTTAATATACAAATGCAATGTACCTTATGGATAAATTATGTCAATATGGATTGATAAAATGGATGAATTTCTTTTAAATGTTGTAATTCAACCATACAAATTCATTTTCATTGATGAGTAGAATTCATCCATATGGCCAACCACATGGTCAATTTTATCCATCAACACATTTATCCATGTCATTGAGTTCTCATGTGATACCCTTCATCATCCGTGTTGTCAACTTCCTCAAAATGGTCATTTTGATTCACAAAGTTCACTTGTATCCATATTGAGGTTCATCCATGTGATGAACTCCAATCCAAATAAAACGTTTCTTTCATCAACATGTTGCCATCCTTTTGATTTGCTTCAAATGTGTCAAATTACAATTTTCCATTTGGTTATGGCCTTCACAACTTGAAGGGATATTGTTTTGTCACCATTTCAATATTCGGAGTTAATTTCCATTTAACATATATCATCTTTTAGATAGAATATGTCTATTCATATCATGGCTGAATTTAAAATAAAGAAAATAGCCGCATGGTGAATATTAATTACCATTTGCCTTTGGATGTGGGTTCACATACAGCTTGGCTAGATATCTAGTTAGATAGATACCTATTGCCTATAATAAATAACCCGACTATAATGAGGTTCATAACCAATCCTTAACCCTAAACCCTAAACCTAACACATAATGGAAAGGCACTCAATTATCATGCTTGGTTGGCAAACTTTGCATCATTCTGACTACCTCACCAACTTTGAGACAACTTGGAGTTTGGAGAGAGAGGTGAAAGATTAACTCTAGTTTGAGGAAGTACTATGTATAAAGCAAGTACTCTTGTTTGTGAAGCTTGGGAGGACGAGTTAGCAGCCTAAGAGTTACTTAAGTACATTTTGTAAACAATTATATATATATTAATTCACTTGGTCTGTCTGTGACAGTGACTCCGGACGGACAGTGGCCACGGACAGTTGTTTGAAAAGAAAAGTTTTTTTAAAAAACCAAAAACATCAACCAAACATTGTTGAAATAACACACCTGTGCATTATGCACAGGGTTCACACTAGTTGATGTAAACTTGTCAAACTTTTTTATAAACAAGCGACTCTTCCATCCCACATAATAATGATGCTCCCCTTCAAATGACATCCATAAGGATGATAAATGTTCAACATACTAAATTGGAAGCAGCCGATTGTGGTTACCATGGTGGTAACCAGCATGCTGGTAAAGCCCAAGTGGATCCTTCAGTTCTGCTAGAAATGTTGGTTGGCCTTGCCTACCAAGGGAAGGATATTGTTGTGTTTAGATTCATTATAGAGTCTAGTAGCTTAAAGGATTTTGGCCCCTATGTATAGTAAGTCTATTTTTTTATATGAAGATTTTTGAAATATGATATTTTTGGCTTGTGTTGAAACTTGAAATTAGTTACAGAGTTGTGATATCTTGAAGGATTTGGTTTTTTTTAAAGATTATATATATTTTTTAAATATAATTTTTGCATGGTGAAATATTTGAATTTTCATAATTCTTCTTTTGCCTAAAGATACTTTTCAATGTAAATGGCTAGGCCATAGTGTGACACCAAAGTGAGGCTAAGCCCTAGTGTCACACCAAAGTGCATCACCACTTGTTGACCAAGGTTTAGGGTTTAGGGTTTAGAGTAAACTTGGGTACCTTCACCTTCTTGACCATTAGTTATGAATTTGTAAAGAATCATGTTAAGAAAAAAACCTTGTACTATTACTAAGCTCCCTTGTGAACGGTGGGTGTAGGAGCTCAAATTGTCAAAAGACGACCTCGAATATAACCAAACAAAAGATCCCAAAACCAAGGCCACCACATGTGCCCAAAACAAGCCATGGAAGGGGTTTGATTTCAATCAAAGTATTTGAAAAGGGTTTGGAATGTGCTCTTAATCCACGTTAAAATTACGTGAGAGCTATTGCAAATCAATCCGACATTCATAAGCATTTTTATTTTTTATTTTTTTTGTTTTTTTTTGTTTTTATTTTTTGTTTTTTTTGTTTTTTTTTTGTTCATAAGCATATTTGAATGGTTATGGGAGGGGCGTTATGGGAAGCTATAATAGGGCAAAGTGTAGGGTCTAATGATGGTTTTGGACCCTACACTTTTTACCTTATTGAAACCCAAGAAAGGTACCAAGTGTGTAGTAGGTGTGGGCAATTTGTTTTTCAGTTGCCAATAAAACATTTTAAAATTTGTTTTAAAGTTGCAAATTTTTTTCTTAAATCGTTTTGTAATGCATGTTCTGCAAAGTAGATCAAACCCTAAAAGCAGGGGAACGCGAAACAAAAGCAGAGGGAACATGAAAAGAACGCCAAGCAGAACCAGATGAGAACGTGATTATGCAAAATGCAAACGTGATTAAACGAAAGTTTGTGAACGTGGTGGACACTATTAACCCAAACATGAACTTGATTTAACCCAAGTGGGAATGTGATTAACCCAAACACAAACTTTGATTAACTCAAATGGGAATGTGATTAATGGACCGAATGTGAACACGATTGACAAAATGGGAACGTGATTTTACCAAATGCAAACTGGATTTACTAAATGAGAACATGATTAACCCAAACCACAAACTTGATTAATGAAATGCAAACTTGATTAACCTAAATGGGAACATGATTAACCAACCAAATACAAACATGATTGACAAGATGGGAACGCGATTAACCAGATGCCAACTTGATTAACCCAAATGAGAACTTGATTAACAGATCAATTGGGAACGTGATTAAGCTAAGTACGTCTCTCTCACGTACGAAGTCTTCCGGCTCTTTCGCACAAACAGTTGTTTGTTGCAGTGCCTGCAGGAGCAGAAGCAGCAGCAGAGGTTATAAAGCCAAGCAGCTTCTTCGCCATTCCCTCACAGGTTTTGCTCTCGCTGCTGCTGCGGCTTCTTCCTCCCTTGTTGCACAAATTTTACTTCTAGATCTCAGGAAACAAATTACTTTGTCCGAGGAGGAAGACCGACCTCGCTCGCTCGCTCAGAGACGCAGTTTTGTTGCATTTCGTTCGGATTAATCTTCTGCCAAAAAAAAAATTTGGAGCTCGCGGAAACAACCCCGCATTCCGTGGAGATGGCGTCCATCGATGAGGTACTCATCTTTGCTCCTTTTTCCTTCTTTTTAGACTCCTTATTATCAGATTCTGGTTCTGCTGGCCCTACTGGTTCTGAATCACTTTCAAGCAGGTGTGATGATATATAGTGGAGAGGGAGATGGCAATAATATTCTTGAGGTCGTCGTCGGCGCTTGTTTGTTTTTTTCTCTTGTTTAGAAGATATTTTATTCTGGTTGTTGTTGTTGTTGTTGTTGTTTGTTGTTGTTGATCTGAGGCTTGATTGCAGATAGTGGCCGCCTAGTCCATGATATATATCGGCGTCCTGCTGCATCGATGTGGGACGTTCCTAGTAGTAATCTTTGTTGTTTTTCCTTGTAAAATTTTCTTTGATTATAGTGTCGAAGCCCATGTCATTCGACAGATTAGTGCAGAAGGCGTACTTTCTTTCATTTCCTTTCAATGATCATTCCGATCAGCGGGCTTCCTTCTTCCTGGTGATGTGATGATGATGCGTTCTTGAAGACGTTGTAAAGATCCTCTGCCTACATTTTTATTTGCTGGTCTTTTTCTTGCTTGTGGCGAAGCTTTGATTGTGAAGCTGCTGCAGAAGGATTAGAGAAAACAAATCCTGCAGTGAAGAAGAAGGATTAGAGCAATGCTCCGATCATCAATGGCAGCTGTGATGTCGATGATGATGATATCACGCAATTCTTCGTAATATTCCTCTTCTTTAGAGGAGGAATTTTGTTGCAAGGAAATTATATTTGTTGAAGAAGGATGTGAAATGGATTTGAAACATTTGCTGAAGAAAGATTTGGAACATTTGTGGAATTTTTTTTGCAGATGATGAGTCACAAGAACAAGGATCCAAAATGGATTACCGAGAGCAGCGGCAAAGGAGGAAACAACAACAACGACAACAACAGCAGCAAAAACAACAACAACAACAACAACAACAAAAACGACAAAGAGTTGTCGACTCCTGCGTCGAAGCCTAAGGCACCGTCGGTTCCAGTAAGCAGCGTTTTTTCTGGCACCAGCTTCTTATTGCTGCTGCTGCTGCTATTTTCATGTCTCTGAACTCCCGTGCAATTTTATTATTTTTTCTTTTGCCTGAGGTAATGTTTGCTACTATCCCGGCCAGCTACTATTCTGAGACACTGGAGTAAGGTTTGGAATATAGTGTGCAGCTCAACTTGCACTTCGAGTCTTCTTGCTGGATCTAGAGATAATGTTTTTGTCACACATTCATTTTGGAAGTTGTTTGTTTGCAGAAAACCGAGTTCAAAGTGAAAATGTGCTGCGAAAAATGTGAGGAGAAAGCCAAAGAAGAAGCTGGTGAAGTCAAAGGTATGTGCATTTCACAACATCACTTCCAAGGATCCATCACTCCAGGATACTACTGATTTTGTGAAGCTGTTTCTTACATCTGGATTTTCGAATTTTTTCTTCAAGAGCTCTGTAGTGTCTGAATAAGAGCACATGAAACTAGAGGAGATGGAGGATCCTTCTGCTGCTGCTCTGTGGATGAACTTGCTGTCTTGAAATAGGGCACTCCAGCTAATCTTTAAGAGTGGGAAATTCCGTGACAGACAGACACCGATTCTTAGAAAAATGTTGAGAAAGACACAGCAATGAATTGCTGACATAATAATCTTGTGCAATGTGTGTTGCTTCACTGCAATATGATGCAGGGGTGGTATCTGTGACCACTGACAAAAGCAAGAGCAAAGTCACAGTTACAGGTTATGCAGATGCAGCAGCAGTGTTGAAGAAGCTCAAGAAACATGTGAACAGGAAAGCCTCCTACTGGCCAACAACAGATTCAAACCCCAACAAAAAACAAGTGGCCTTCAAGGAAGCTGATTCTGGCGGGCTGGGTGATGGCAAGCTGCAGGGTGATCACAAGGGTGGCAAGCAGCTGGGCGACATCAAGGGTGGCAAGCAGCTGGGCGACATCAAGGGTGGCAAGCAGCTGGGCGACATCAAGGGGAAAGGTGAGAAGGGTGAGAAGGACGAGAAGTCATCATACGAGAAGAGTGAAAAGATGGGTGATCAGAAGAGCAAGATCAACAATGACAACAATATGGAACATGATTCAGGTGAGACCAAAAAAGGCAGTAACAAAAAGGGCAGCAATGTCAGTGGTGACAGGGATTTTCAAGGACCCAACAAGCCGCTGCTGCAAGGACCACAACAAAATGGGTACATGCCAGCTGATCCCAGACAGTTTCAGGCAGTTGATCCATGGACAGCAGGAGGAGCAGGAGGAGGAGGAGGTTATGGAGGTCCACAGTACTATGAATCTCATGCAGTAGATCCAAGAGATCTGATGCGAGGAGCAGGAGATTATCAGCCAATGCCATTGTACTTCAGCAACTACAGACCAAGCCAATCTTACCCTGCAAACTACAGCTACATAGATGAGTACTCCAACCAGCCCATCACCAACCCCAACTACATCAAGCAGGTCTACTACTGATCTCAAACCCTACAGACTTTCCATTTCACACTTGCCATTCAAGGATGTAGAAATAGCTATTAAAGAATCTTGTTCGCTGAGAGCTGCTCATGAATTAGACTGAATTAGTAAAAATGATCTATTATCTGAGCTTCAGAAAACATCACAGCAAGCAAGCAAGCAAGCTTGCTTGCTTGCTTGTTGTGTTTTGTGAACTTTTGCAACCATGCCTAGTGCACAAACATATACAAATCACATATCCAAGAGTTGTTTTGCAATTAGAAATGGACAGCAGGAGAGGTAGGGTTTGGTCATGCTTCCAACTTCTAGTGTGGTTTGAAGAACTCAATCTCTTATGAGAGACAGATGGTATTTATTAGTTACTGCAGCTGCAGCAGATGAAATAGCTTCTTCTTCCAAGCTGCTTTGGAAGCTTTTGCTCAGAGTCATAGCCCTCTCTATGTGTAGTAGTAATGTAGTATTTTGTTATTCAGCACAGAGTTTCCTCAAACAGTACAAGAGGGTGGGGGGGGTCTTAAAGAAGGCCTTCACTCTCTGTTTCATGTATGTTTCTTTGGGTTGGATCATCAATAACAATTTTCTCTACAACTATAATTATCCTACTACTGGATTACAGACCCAGAGCATCCTCTATCAGCTGCTGCTGAATCTGCCAAAGCCAGTCAGAGCATTCTTAGCTCCCCTATTTTTGCATCCAAAGGAAGCTCAGGATTATATCAGTAGAGCTTGATCAAAGCAGAGTACTAGTCGATTATCTATTTCTGAGTCCTTGCCTCTCTCATCTCTAAAATACCAGATCAGATCCATGCTTCTCATCCATCTCCAGTTCCAGACCTTCTTTCCTGAATGTCAATGGGTCTCACTAACATTCTGAAACAAGCAGCTTGTCACGAATTGTCTCTGCCCCTTTAAATGACAATCCATAAGGAGAATAAATACAATTGTTGGACTACAATTTGGATGAAGTTCAAGTTTTAAGTAGAGTGAATTTCAGTGTGCGCACTTGTAAAACTGCTGCCCGTGTTCCAGTGCTCTCTAAAAGAATCCAAAAGGATTACGTGGGAATAAAAAACTGTGATCAACTTTCATTCGCCAATCACAATTAGGGTTTTTTATTTTTCAGTTTAGCCACACTGGCAATCATCCACAAGATGATGATGATGATGATTGGAGAAAAATCATTTACTGCAGTAAAGAATTACTATAATCCTTAAATTGCAGTTTGGGGTATGAGAAACAAATGGCAAAATTGCTAAAAAATATTTCAGTTCTTTTAATTTTGGAAAGCCAAAAAAGATGTGAAGAATGTTGAAACTACAATAAATAATTAATCAATCAATCAATCGGTAATCATAACATAAACTCACATGATCATGTGGAGACTGCATTTGGAAAATAATTCAGTTTTGAGAGTGCTGTTATGTTGCAATTTGTAACCACTGCTCATGTTTAATGTTTGAAGGCACACTACTTGCGGTTGTTGACAGACAAAAACTCATCTTTCAAAATTGGTATGACCAAAGAATTGAAAACAGAGAATCCATATGCACACAGTGCTTCAAATCCGCCACAACAGTTGCAAAGATGATCACCCCTTTCTCCCAAGTTTCCTTCTCTCTTCTTCTTTAGCATTTCACTCGATAAGTAAGGGAGACTGTCAAAAAACTCCCTTGAACATCAAGTATACGTGTGCACTTCAAACTAACAAACTGAAATTCGACTTGAGAGAGTCATCATCACTCTGAAAAAACTCTTTTACTAACCCTGAATGAATTCCCAACCACTTGAACTTGACACACCTAAGAAACCAACTGCTCTGCAACACAGTATCATGATGACTCTTCACCTGATTCTCTTGGGATTTAACATAAGAATCAATACCAGAAAACTAGTATTCATTACAAGAATTAGTTTTCACTTCAATGAGGTCCAGCAAGATAGCAGCTTGGGATTTTATCATCAAGTGTAATTTAGGCGCCAATGGAGCTGTGTTGGTCATGTGCACCCTCATTCTGTCAGACCTCTGTAAAGGTAGTCTTCCAGTTTTGAACTTTGTAAAGCATTTCTGAGATCCTAGCCCACCCCAGAGGATGGCAAGAATGCTCAACTGATTTTGGGTACACAATTGAAGAAGAGGACTATAGAAGAACTGGATCTCAATTGTGTATGCTGCCAGGGTCTTCAATCAAACTCCGTACATAGTTGCGGACAATGTCATCTCCTTTCAAACCCCGCCGTTTATGGCACTGGAAGCAGTTTGTGCTGTTCCACCAGCAGCCCACAATTTACCTCACAACACTCAGGCCACACATTATTGAGGTTCCACATGCTTCCAAACGACACAAAAATATGTGGAAGCAAGATAAAATTATAGCCAAAATCCCAAACAAGTAGCCTCCTTGGTCCTCTCCACATTGGGGAAAAGGTTTGGGGGGTCAATGAACACAGCTCACCGTCGTGGAAAGTTGACATTTTTGCAATCTTCACATTCCCAATTGCCATTCACTCCTGGTTCAGGCCTCTGGCCACCTCCCGTGGCTGTTGCAGTCACTGCTGCTGGGTCTCCAAATTCCTGGCAGTTTTGTACACAAAATCATGCTTTAGGAGCCTAGCGCAGCAATTAGACTTTTTCATTGAAGCAAAATGGAAATGGGTTTGGTCTTCAAGCCCTCTTAATAGCATGCACAAGAAACAAGGCACACATACCCGCAAGAAATCACTGGGTCTGTCTTTGAAATCCTCAAAGCATACTCCTGGGCAACCCATTTTCCCATGTGAACCCAACAAGCTCCCCATGGCACCAGGGGTGTTGCCATGTCCTCCTACAGAGCTTCCCAGCAGGTTACTACGAGAAATTCCAGGTCCAGAATTTATTGCCAGACTGCCCAGGCCACCTGAGCCAGAGGTCATCCCAACATTGGTAGCAACACCTACGTGAGGTTGTGAGAGCATATTGACTCCATTTAGAGGAGTTCGGAGGCTTCCCAGTGAGCCTCTGCCACTGGAGCCGCTGCCCAGACCTGAAATTGATGATGTTGCTAGACCTACTGAATCACCAGTTTGCATTCTGGATTTCATTGTCTGTAGCCAGAGTGCAGCAGAGGCCAGGCATTCACCAGCATCCGCTACTGGATCTGTTGATGCTGCAAATGAAGCAACCAATTGCTCTGCCAAGCGCTTACCTTCAGTTGCAGCACTGCACAAACCCTCAAATTTCCAATGATTGTAGTTCTCAAAAGGGCCTGTCCAATAGCTTGGAGACAATGCAGGAAAACGCCACTTCTTCTGAAACAATACCCATACATGCAAAACTTTGCTTGATGCATCCTTTGGGGCAAGAGACCACATTCACTGTTTGGATGGAGCAATTTAGGAGTGTCACATGATTGCTCTAGAGGGACTTTCCTTCACATACTTGAAGAGTTCAGATTTCCATCTAGAAAGGTTTCAGACAAACATCACTTGATGTATGATCCCAAAGTTGCACCCCACCTAAGCACAGCTATGGATTTCGTGCAAGCCTAGACATGTAAAACTGGAAAGCATTGATAAACAGACATGGGTTCTAGATGCTTGCAGAGAGGGCCTTGCCTTAACAGGTTTGGCAGAAGCTTATGGCTTGGGAACATACCTAAGAGTGGATCTCCAGCCAGACATGCCTCCATCTCCAGTCACATAATGAGATGCAAATGAGGGAAAAAGCGGTCCCTCAAAATCAGTATTCATCCAAGGCTCTATCTCACCTACACTACTGATATGGCTGGAGCCTCCTCCTCCTCCTGAGGATATTGAGATTCCACCTTGCTGAGCCGGGACATCAGTGCTGCTTAAATGAGGAAGCATACCTCTAACAAACGTGCTCCCACAATCAGCAGCCCCTGATATCTGCACTGTCATTTGTTACCAACTTGAAATCTTTTGTCTGGCACTAATGTGAACAGCATTCATGTCAGGAAGCTCTACAACAACAGTCATGTGAAGGTGATAGATCTGGGAGTGCTGATCAGAGGCAAGAGGATGACTTCTTACCAGGTGTGCATTGAATAGCCCTTGTGGTGCAGGGTTCAGTTCTCGAGCAATTTTGATTGTCTCTATGTAGGCCTTCACCACTGCATCCCCCAGCGGGCCTCTATGCTTCCCACACTTGTTGCACTAAAATTGTACATACAACAACATACAGGTGGTGGTAATATTAGTGTCCTTTCCATGGTTTTGAAAACTTGTGTATGAAAAATTCTCTCTCTGACCTTCTAACCAGAACTGAACTCTTTTATTGCAAAAACCCATGAGCTGATTCCTGTAAACTCTGCATATTGCTGCACTTTGGGAATCACAGAACAAATAGTCTGAAATATCATCACTGTGTATCAGCAGCATAAACTGATCTGTTTGCCATCCAAATTGTCCTGAGTGCCATTCAAGCAAAAAACACATGAACTTCCTTTCTTGAGGAGATGAGGATAACTGATTGAATGCAACATGGGACAACCTCAGTTCTGCGGGGATAGTTGACATTGCTGCATGAAGGGTCATCACAAACCCAGTTCCCATCCTCCAGCAGTCGAGGTTGCTTCCCCCTTTGCAGTATGGCTGCCTGCACATTTATTTTCTCCTGCAGTCCCTGCATCCTGTGCAAAACAGTTCATGTTAATTTTCTACACATGTTTAAAAAAACCATCAATGAGC
>Ga0209611_10008278_pt1 | contig 16329 bp, 7 predicted proteins | sample S1TSphgellanicum_3_FD_187693 | JGI IMG/M metagenome (GOLD analysis project Ga0209611, IMG submission 187693) | Host-associated microbial communities from peat moss isolated from Minnesota, USA - S1T2_Fc - Sphagnum magellanicum MG (SPAdes) (version 2) | ecosystem: Host-associated > Plants > Peat...
AAAATAGTTTTATATAACATTTTTTAGTTACATATGAAAATTTTCAAAATTTTTTTTTTCTAATGAATGTTATTTGATGATTGTTTCACATGATCAGAAAAAAATTAATTTAATATATATATATATTTCATACCACAATTGTGGAACGGGCTTCAATTAAAAAAGCGCCAAGGAGGCGATGGGGATTCAAATTCCCCTGGGGATTGTACCTTTCCTTCCATTTTTAGATTTTGATCTGCTCCTCCGATTTTGATTTTAATATCTTTTGGTATATTAAAATATCTTTAAATTAAATCATTGCATTATTCGCAATAAACAACAACACAAAAACCTACACATGCTTAACCACCTCATTTCACAAATCAATTACTTCCTTGTTCATAAAAAAAACAATCATTATTTTGCGGGAACAAAACATTATTTCCATTCCTTTCAATGAACATTAAACTTAAATTTATTGCACACCCATGTTGAAAATCATGTGACATTCTCTCTCTTTCCATCCATATAAACATCTTAAATTCAATTCTTACACCTATAGTTTTGACAATATCCCAAAATCCCCAAAGGAGTTAGTGAACTTTCAATTTCCCATATGTAGTGCGATCTTTGCAAGCACACAACTTTCTACAATAACAATTTATCACACCATTATTCCATCACAATGTTTTAACAACTCACATTCCAGTTTAATTTCCCAAACATGCTTATCCTTGATGCAAATGCATTTACAAATTCCATAACTCATGATTCCATGTCATCACCTCCTAGTATCAACACTATAAATTTTCATAGAAGCTAATCATGAGAAATGTTCATTACTAAAGTGTAATGGAAACAAAATCCAACAACAACCATTGCCTTAACCTACATCATGATGCAAAATCCAATTACGTCCATGTTACCTTCTTTCCCACACAATCACAAAAATACACATCCTTAAACATCAAGGTTATTCATTTAGTTTTCATTTGCTTCATAGCACCCACTTGATTATCCTTAAATCCACTTGTCCACCTAATGTCAACTAGAATGAAAGATCACCCAATCATAACATTACAAAATTTTCAAATCCAACAACACATGAATGAACAAGAAATAAAGGAGACCAACCTTTTAGAAACACATAAAATATTGAACCATTGGCCAAATAATTTCCCAAATGTTCAACAAACTTAAACAAACAAAGCTCTAAATCATAGGTCAATGTTTCCCACCTATATGATATTTCTATGGCTTTTTTTAAAACATAACATATTGTTCCATTTCCATTGTTGTACAAACAACTTTGAACAAATTCCAACATTGTGGAAGCCAAAAATAATTTAAAGAATTTTGTAAAATTATGCACAAAGAAAAAACTAGTATGAATGACAATTAAAAGGAATGATAGAATAAAAATTGACTTTGATGAAAATTAGCAAAGGCATCGATCATGTCAATGTCAATCAAGAAAACCATTTTATTTGGCTTATCCCAAACAAAACCTTCATTCTTTTGGTTGTGAAACCATCAAAACGTCCATGTGGCAAAGCAGCATTTCTAGACCATAAACTATTAATCTAATGTACAAATCTAAAACTTTCACCCCAAACAAAAACACTTAAGAGAAAAGAAAATACCTTGAGACCTTAAAATGATCACAAAGACATTTTTATAAAAGGAGAAAATTCATCAAAACCACATTTTCCTTGCAAGTCCTATGAGCACTACTTTGATTTTACTAACATTCCAAAAACATTTTGACTATGTTCCAACAACCATCATCATACATGAAACCTTCATCAAAACACATGGACTTTTTAAATACATGAAGGAGATATGAACACTACTAGAATGCATGGTTTCTCAAATGGTCCAAGTTGACTAACAACCCTTCTTAATTAATGAACATGTATATTTTGATTAAAGGTTCATGACTTGAATGTCATGTGTATTTTTTGATTAGTTATTTTCACTAAAATGACTTATTTGATTATTCGTCAAAATGGACATCTTGTCAAGTTGAACCAAAAATAACCACCATAATCAAAATGGCCGATGGTTTTAATCAAGTGGGATATCTTATCAAGTTGGACATTAAAAGTTCACATTTTTAGTCAAAATGACTATTGGTTTTCTAGTCAAATGGGACTTTGTATGTAAATTAATAAATTATTATACCTACCAAGTAGGCTAAATATGAAGACTCAACCAACCTACTTACCCACCCACCCACCTACCTATGTATTACCTACTTTTTACAACCTACCTAGGTGTATGTGATTTAAGGTGGCCTAAATAATAGCAACAAAAAAGCCCCTTGGAGTCCATTTTGGTGACTTTTTTTACATTGGGTCATAGTGTGACACAATGTAATCATTGTTTTAAATTTTATTTCATTGAAATATGAATGCTTGTAGGGGTCACAATGCAAGGCATGTGTGCAAAATCCCAACATAAACAACCTTATTTTCAATATACTTTTGAAAAACAACTAATTTTTACCCCTTGAACAAAAGTCCATAACTAAATATCTTCATATGATATGATGTAAAACTTTTCGAATTTTTTTCTTCATATTAATTAACTAAACCAAGTCCTAACAAGTTTAAGATCCAACCATTAACCCTAATCAAAGTCCACTATTTTAAAAAGTTCTTACATAACACTTGCAATTATTTCAACTTCAAAAGTCCATCACTTTTGTCATTTTTGTCATTTTGCATTAATAATCAATTGCACACATACATATTCAAATCTATAACCTATAAATGAATTTTTATTTACAATCCTTACACATTCAATAACATGTAACAATTGCAGTCACACCCGCTATAAAAAAACTACCATTGTGATAACAAATGTGATCCACCTTAACATGCACACACCCACCCACCCACCTACCTACTTACATGTTTCCTTTTCCTATGTACATCTTATTCCTACCTTCTACCTACCATCATACAATGTACCTATCTACTTATCTCCTTTATTTAACCTACCTACCACAAAATATTATGAAATGATTTAAATATGGGAAACAAATTTACTAAGCAAATTGTCCACTATCTACCAATCACAATGACTAATCAAATGGTCTATTATTCTACTAATAAAAAAGAGCACCCCAATCACCAAACATGTTTAAAAACTTTTGTCCAAAATGATGATATTAAATGGTCTTTTTGACACATGTCCAAATGGGTCATTTTTTACAAATTTTCTAGTAAATAACCATTTTCTAGTAATGGAACTTCAAGCATTTATTCAAAAATCCTATTACTCACATATTTCAAATATTGAATCATTGAAACCCATGAACTTCTTCCAACAACTCAATTCAACAAAAAAACAGCTTAGAATTTTTGTGTTTTCATCTAATGTTTTAGATTATATTGAAAGTACCTAATTTAAAACAAGAAAAATAATTTTATTTTACCTTCAAATGTATAATTGGGAACAATTTAATACTTACTTGGAAAAAACCAAATCAACCCTACCATGCCACAACTAATGAATTAAAAAATCATTGTGTAATAATGAAAATAATAGTGGTCAATATTTAATCATTGTTTAAAAAGTCATGAAAGAGATGAAATTGTATAATGTGAGGTGTAGGTGTTACCAAAGTGAAAAATGAATGTCAATGTTTTAAAAAACATAAGTGCTTTGTCATTTGAAGTTTACATTAGTCTTGTGGTTTTTTTTTTTGGTGATTTTCAAACATCATTTTTTTGCTTCAAATAATGGATTTTGGTGGATTCTTAAAGACAATACACATGTAAACATTATGAGTTGATGTGTTGTTTTGATTTAAAAGATGAAGGAGGTTATTTAGGGGAAGTGAATGGGTCATTCATCATAATGCTTGATGTCACCTTTCACTATGAAAAATCATGTCTGTCAAAACCACATTACCCTACAACTAAAACTCAAAAAACAACTCAAATATAACTATTGTGCAATTATCTTTTGGGTATTACAACTAGTGTGCAGCTATCCCCTGAAAAATACAGTGTATTAATAAATAAATTACCACGTTAGAAAATCAGTTAGTTGTATTATAGTTACAAGTGAGTTGAAAATGAATTTCTAGACAATAATTTATACACATCATGCATACATATGTAGTCAACCATGTTTGACTTTTTTAGGAGTTGCATTATAATTACATGTGACAACTACTTTAGATTTATTGTAAATGTGCCATTAAAACAACAACTATGTTACAATTAGGTACAATGTGCATACATGCAATCATGCCATGCATCCACATTTCCACCACCCATTATGGAATACATTTGCAATTAGTTTTTTATTATGATTCCCATTAATACAATTAACCCAAACATTAGTGCACCACTACTAGAATATTATTATTCAACTATGTTATGACTATAATACGACTACTTATAACTTAATAAAAGTACATATTCATTGGTTACTTATATTTTCATCATATGTGTTTCATTTTGAATGATTTAAAATGTTATGGGAATGCTACCTCAAGCCTTAGAAATCATCTTTGAAATGTATTTAGGAAAAGGAATAATGAAAAAACAATAAGAAATAAATAAACTTTCTAACTTACAAAACACATTTTTTTCCTTTTTTTTTCCTTTGGACTTTTCTTATTTTCAAACCTCATAACTTTCTTATTTCTTATTCATTTTAAACGATTTAAAGTGTTGTAAGAACCCCATTAGAATTCTACAAATCATCTTTGAACTTTAATAGCAATAGAGCAACATATAAGAATTTTTTTAGGTGTTTAGGAACTAGCTTTTATAGCATTCAATAGTTTGTTTTTCAAGTTTTTGACCCCCTCTCCTTTGGGGGGCCATAATTTTTTCAATTCTAGTCCGTGTTTGACAATTTTAAAGGCCCTAGAGGCACCAATAGGAGGGGTTCAATTTTTGTTTAGACACTAGAAATAATGGAGCCCTCCCCTTGGATCTAACATGCCCTAAGTGTTTAAGTGTCATAGTTGCAACTCAATTGCAACTCAATTTACAACTAAGGAGTGATTAAAAGATTTAACCCTTATCATTTGGCTTTAAATCCCATGTTACAAACTATATAAAGAAGGGTTGTTTTCTCAAATTCTCACATTAAAATACAAATGTCATTTTGGGATGAACTCAAAAAAACTTAACCCAAAAGCAAAACATAAAACTAAAAAATAAAATTTCATGGTTATTCTTCTATTTTTTTATTTACCTATGACCCTAAGTAGGTAGGTAGGTCCTAGGTACATACCTAGGTATGTAGGTTTTAGGACCTACCAACCTACCTCTTGATGGTTATGTACAACCTACCTACCTATTGAAATAGATTATTTATTTATTTATTTATTTATTTATTCCAAAATATAATTAATATGCCATGTGGTCATTTTTTAATTGTGCCACATTTCAAAATTTTGGACCATCATTAACAATCATAATGAAGAACAGAGATCAATATTTTTTTTTAAAAAAATTTTAAGTCAAAAAATCTTCATAGTGGCATATGCTAGATTTTAATAAATGGATGACAATCAATGACATCAACATGACATTATGGGTGCAATTATAATGGAGTTGCATAGTAGTTGAAAATAAGTTGTTTTGATAAAATTATAGTTGAATTGCAATGAATTGCACCGTATATATGGTGAATTGCAACTTTGTAACTCATGTAACTCATTCGTTAACACTTGCGGTGTATAAATACAGTGAGTTGCAAGGCCAATTGCAAAACACCCCTTTTTCTCATAATGTTTGAATGCTTCATATGGAATCCATCCACACTACAAAATAAACTAATTGACATCTTGTTTTTTAAAACATTATTTAGATCACAAAAGAAACATTGTGTCAAATACCATAGTTCCCATTAAAGTTTTGTGTTAAATAATTCATGAAAAGGAAAGTTTTTTTTTAAGGAAAAAAGGAAAACAAAAAAAATTGTGTTGGAAAAACAAGGAATCAAACTTCTAACATAATGTAATTTAATGATTGTCCTTGCCACTACATTAACATTGTATGTAAAGTTGTCCTTCTGTGATTACTATTCAACTATTGAAATTTTGGAAAATTAAAAATGGGGTTGTTGAACCTTTTTTATTAAAAATTTTAATTATTTCAATAGAAACTACCAATTATTAAAGTCAAGTATGGTATGTTGACGGTTTTGTTGGTCATTATTGTGATACATATGTCATTGTGTAAGTTGTTCATTTGAACCCAAATATTGTTAATCACATTTGTTTTGATTCAAAATATGAAAAAATAAATAAAATGTTGGAAACATTGATTATAAATGAAAAAGGTGATTGATGAAACCCATTATTGCATACAATTGTGTATGTTAATGGAAATATCAATGATAAATAAAACTATTCTTTGCATCAAGTTCAACCAGGCTAAAAAATTTAGTTTCAAACTTTTTAAAATCTCTTGAGGATAATTCTAAAAGCTTTTGTGTTTCATGAAATTTCTATATTTTTTGGTTATAGTGTAGATTGTTTACAAATTTTCAACCACCAAGTTGAACATTTTTTTGGTGCATATTTCTGAATTTTTTTATGATGTTGAATAAGGTTCTTACTACAGATTTGGTTTGACATATACATTATAGTATTTTCTTACATGGCCCATGGAAGATAATGATTCTCAACCAACATACATTCATTGTAAAGGCAACATAACCCGTTGTAAATGATAGAGACCATCACATTAGACATCAATGTTCTTGTCTTCTTTGATCTAAGAGTTTTGTTTCACTATTATAATTGATTACATCAAATGTTGCAAACACATGTTGCCCATGATTTCTTTGTTTTGTGTCCACAAAGGCAATACTACCGATCAAATTTGGCAAACATTTGCTACCCATGATTTCTCTATTGTTGTGTCCACAAAAGTAGTACCACCATTCCATATTGATCTTTTTATTTTTGGTGTTCCACTTGTTGCCACCTGATGTTGTATTTGAGGTGATATTTTCACCATTATTTTTTTTACCAAACACACCATTGATGTGTTCAATATGTTGCAATGATCACTTTATTGCTAACATTACCTGATATATCTTGGCATCCTCAATTTTTGTTTTGATTGTGGATCTACCAAACACCAAAGTGTTAAACACCAAATTTTATATTTGTTGTCTTCATTTTTTAGCAATTATTTTTTTGTTCAAATTATGAAATGATTCCTTGAATTGATTTATTCAATAAGTTTTTCATCAAGTAATGTTGCGATTTTCAAACTTTAATTGCATCCAATTATTACATCATGTGTTACAGATCCACCGACCCAAGGTTGAGTTTTATTTTAAATCAATTTTGTTGACAATCAAACATTATTTATAGCAACCACATTATAACTAGTAGAAAAAGGCCTTTTTTGACTAGGTTTTGTAATTTATTTTCAGTTGCAAGCAACATTTACAACTAAAATCCTTTTAGTTGCATTGGACAAATTGCACAAGACAATAGTTGCAAATGACATGGATTGTGAATATATAAAAATAAAATAAAAAAAAGATTTCATCCTTTGACTTATTATATACATGTTATCATTTGCAACTTGCCATGCAACTAATTTGGTCACCTTAACAACAAATGATGTGTTGCCATGTGGCAACATATTTAAATTTGTAAAATTATTTTTATTTAATCTTTAAAAAATCCACATTGTCCATTTTGTATGGTATTAGTGTATGACATGGGCAAAATATTATTTTGCCACATGGCATACTAATTGTGCCCATTTATTTTTTAAGGTGAATTATTTGGTGTCATGTGGCATATAAATTATGTCCATTTATTTCTTAAACATTACTTATTTGGTGACACATGGCATGTTAAAAATTATTTCATATTTAATATTTTCAATTAACTAATTAATTTTGAATTGTTTAATTTAAGGTGAATAAGATGTTAACATGTGGATAGGTAATGAGGGTCTAGGCCTAAAAAAGTAAGTAGATAGGCTTCGATTAATGGTGTAGGTTTAAGACAATCCTAATTTCATTTTGGGTTTTAGCCTTTAAGCTTGAGCTTCTTTTATTCATTCATCCCTTGAATGACACTTGCATTTTGAAATGTTCTAATGAACTTACTTATATAGTACACATGAAAAAAATGAAAGGCAAAAAATATGGGTTAAACATTGTAGTTGCAAATGTCACCGATTTAGTTGCAAATTATTTGCATCTACTTCTTAGTACCCATACTATATTAAACTAGTTTATCCACTAACTATATCAATAATTATAAATAACAAAAGTTTAAAAATGATAATATAATAAAATTGTGATTATCTTTTTTTTTATATAATTGTTGTTAATTATAATATTAAATATTATAAATAATGATATAGTAAATCTCAATAATAGTTAATGTCATTATGTTCCAACAAAATATGGATTAATTAAATTTATATAGTTTATTATAGTAAAAATTAAATTTTAATAAAAATGAAAATGATTAAAAATTATTTATTAAATTATTAGATTAACCATTGGTTAGCTTAGACTATTTATTTTGTCATTATTATTTTTCTTACTATCTCATTTGTTATAGCTTTTATTATCAATTTTCATAAACAATTAAGTTCATTCAAAATTTAAATGTCCATTTTTAGATTCAATCAAGAATTTTGTCAGTTGAAATATTAATTTTTAGATTCAAAAATAATAATTCAAAAAAATCTCAATTTCCAAATCAATTTTTTAAAAAATTTAAATAAAAATTTCAGATTAAAATAACAATTTTCAATTTCAAATAATTTAAATCACAATTTTCAGATTCAATTTCCTTTTTCAAATTTGAATATATTTTTAATGAATTGAAATAGAAAATTTCAGATTCAAATACCCATTTCAGAAATGAAATATCGATTTTTGGGTTTTTTAGAACATCATAATTGGAATAACAATATTCAGTTTCAAATAATGTTTTTTGAATTCAACTTATATTTTTCAGAATTCAAAAAAATTCAAATTCAAATAACAATTTTTACAACTGAATGAGCAATTTTCATGTTCAAATATAATTTTCAGGATTGAAATAGCAATTTTTAGATTCAATTTTTTTTTTCATAACTGAAATATCTATTTTTGTGTTTAAATAACAATTTTTAAAGTTCAAATATTAATTTTCAAATCGAATATATATCTGAAAATTGTTATTTCAATTTTTTAGAAACTTATTTGAATATGCATAATTAATATATGTACAAATATATATTTATGATATATAATATATCATAAATATAGCTTAATACATACATTAAAATATACCCTAAATCATCATAAAATACTATTAGGGTGCGACTAATTTGGTTAGTAATGTAACTTATGGGACATATAAGCCTATTCATAAATGAAAATAGATTAAAAAACCATCCAACCAATATGATGAAATTTTCGATAGTTGAAACATAGTTGTAAAAATGACCAAAATAGTTGAAATTTGATTTTATAATTACAAATACTCCCAAACCTAGTTGCAAATGACTACAAATCACATGTAGTCGCTAATGGAGTGGTTACATTTTGGTTGATTTCTATTAGTGTTACTAATTATCTGAATTCTATGGCTTGCATGCAGATTCACTATTCTTTTTATTACCAACATGTTGTGTAATTGATCAATTATTCCCTTTACCATGAATGTTCTTGCTTATTTCTAAAACAATTTACCTTTTTTTTGTAGTACTTCAAATTTGGAGGTTATACTTACTTTAGCATTAAAAGAATTCTCATATTTGTTTTATGTACATTTAATTTTCATGACTGAAATTCATTATTTAATTCCGATTAATTCATTATAGTTGTAGCAAGCCTAACTAACTTGTTATAAATCAAATTTTTAATTATTTATAAATTCATTGATTTCACAATACATTCCATTTTTTGATTGTAAAGTGTTGCACCAACTAGTTAATGGGTCATAACCATGAAAGCACTTGCATGTATCCCATAAATAAAATCCACCAGTTTTGTGAACAATTAATAGTTATTAATTCCAAATTAACACCTACTTACTTCATCTTAAAGACTTATCAATTGCCAACTATTTAGTAGTGCTTTCTTATTACTTACCAATTTCTCAATTTTCAAATTGTCCAACAACAAATTGCTACCACTTACTAATTTTTCAATTTGCCATTTGATTCTTTTATTGATATATTGTTTCACTTCAATTACAACTTGTAACACCTATTGATTTAAACTACTTTAGCTTCAACAAATTTGGCTCATTTCTTCATATTTTGCAAATGCGATACACACAAATTCTTCTAATTCCACAAAAAAACATTTCAAATATTTTTGCACATTAATATTTACAAATCACATCATTATTTCATAACAAATTTTTATTTACACTTTTACTTTTCATCTATTTAGGTATAGGTTTTAATTGATTTTGAAATCTATAAATTCAATAGAATAGTTGAAGATTTCAATTTTTGCTTTTTGCTCCTAATACTTTGGCTTACAAAGATGTAATCCAATTTAGGGAGAGGACAATGTTAATCGATATTTTTACAATTTTTCATTTCTAGGTAGTAATTACTCTTTTGTCTTTTTAATATAGTAATTAACTTCTAGTTATATCATTAGCTAATTTCTTTGAATTTGAATTAGTTTACAAGACATATGATTGTTTATGTCATTGTTAGTGCTAAGTTATTAGCATTAGTAACTAACTAGTGTGAACCCCATGCATAATGCACGGATACAATTTTTATTTCACAAAAAAGTTTCAAATTCTTACTGAAAACTCACATTTTACATTCAAAAACCACCCTTTAAAGTTTTCCTCTGAAAATTGCAAAGTAACAAAAATTGGTCACAAGACAAATCACTAAGGGTAAGGTAGAGGTGCCAAAAATCAAGTGAGGGCCATGTGGTAATAAGAGCATCTCCATCAACGTTCAATAGGTGACCTTGCACTGGAAATCTTGGATGTTGTTCATCAGTCAAATCCAGTGAATCCATGGGGAGACTATTGGTACCCTCAAACAATCGATAGCTTTGAGAGCCATGGAGGAGACCTGGAACAGTCTAATAAACAAAGTCAAAATGTATTTATTGACTACTCCCTGTTTCTCATTGGCTAGATGGTTTGATTGGTCCAAGTGGGTTGCTATTAGCAGTCTCCCACCTACTTGCAGTTTCAGTTGTATGGGTGGGGTTGAAAAAAAGTTAGTAACTAACACATCCTGTCTGGAGTCACTATCACAGACATACCAAGTGAATTAATATATATCCAATTTAGGGAGAGGATAATGTTAATCGATATTTTTACAATTTTGCATTTCTAAGTAGTAATTACTCTTTTGTCTTTTTAATATAGTAATTAACTTCTAGTTATATCATTAGCTAATTTCTTTGAATTTGAATTAGTTACAAGACATATGATTGTTTATGTCATTGTTAGTGCTAAGTTATTAGCATTAGTAACTAATATAACCTAAACATTATATATAGATTTTTTTGTATTATTTTATTGTTTCAATTGAATTAAGAGCATGTACATTGAGTGTAGTATGTTAGAATTTCACATTGACATAATACAATGTGACTACATTATTGACTTTCACCTTCTACCCTCAACAACTTAATTTAGCTTTACCTTTAAACACAATTATCACCTACACCCCATGCATGATCAACATTTGCATAATTTAAAAAATGATACCAACTATGATTCACCTATGATAATGTCTTAACCTTACATTTGGGCTCATACTAAGGGATAAGCATGATGAAAAAAATTGGTTGATAGTAAAGCATGAACACAAGGTGAACTCAAAAAATTGAAACATCCTCCCATATGGAATGAGAAGCTTTTAGGAGTCAAAGGGAGGCACCCTAAGACTCAAGACGACCTCCCACTTTGTTGGGACTCCACAATATTTTAGAAGTTTATGAGGCAATTTGAGGATCAAATGACTTCCAAATCAAATAACCTTTAATTGTTAAAAATATCTTGATGAGAGCTATGAGAATGTGGGGATCAAATGACTTTTGAATCAAATAACCTTTAATTGTTAAAAATATCTTGATGAGAGCTACAAGAATGTGGGGCTTCATGTTCAAAATTGATTTAAAAAAAAAAGAATTATGATGTTCCAAAAATTTGCTACCACACATTGTTTCAATGTGGGGGACTTCCACTTGGGAGTCTCAAGAAAAATGACCATTTCAATGTGGGTGTTGTGGAAAGGTGTGAAATATAGCAAGGAGGGCAATACCTCCTCCCAAGTTTAAAACATGGTTAATATTATTAATTTGTGTCAACTCATGGTTACTTTGTGCACAAAAATTGGCTTTAAACACATTACTTGCCCTATTGTGTGTTTTGTGTATTTTGACATGACCAAGAAGTGTTCATGAGGAATGTCGCCTTATTTAAGTCTTCCTAGAGCTCACACTCTCTTCTTGTTGTGATCTTAGGGAGCTAAAAACATGTTTTGGTTTTTTTGTTACTTTGTTACAATTTGAGATCGGAGAATTAACATTAATACCTTTTGACAAGCTTAGGGGTGAGTTGCATAACATGGTTTTTGATTTGAAAACTCATATATCCACAACCTAAAACAAATAATACACGTGGCACATTTTTAGCCCAAATTTTTCATGCAACCATGATTTTGATAGCCTATTTTATTTTGCAATATTATTACATTGGTATTCACAATGATAAATTCTAGCCAACTCACATAAGGTAATCCATATTATTGATAATAAAATTTCATATTTTTCGCCTTTTAATTCAATAAGCATCAATCATATATATTAATTCACTACGTCTGTCAGTGTGTCTGTTTGTCTGTAAAACCTAATCTCCCCAACAACATGACAATTATTACCACTACTTTCTAGGGCAGTTAATTGTGGTAAATAATAAATTTTAATTTTTTTTACCATGGCATTTAAAGTTTTGTTTGACCTTGGTTACAACAGTAATAATATAATGAAAGTAAATAAAGTAAATGAGTTGTTATGCAAACAAAGGCAAGTAAGTAATTACGTAAGTAAAAGGTAGTAAGTTAAAGCAAGTAAAAATAAACGTGAAGTAAACTTAAGGTAATAAGTAGCCTAAGTAGTTCATGGGGTAGTATGAGCACTATAAGACTTTTGCAATAGTCTTTTCAAGGGTTCACAAATTTACACGTCGATACCACTAATTATTTATTACTAAGGGGCCCAAAAAAAAAAAAACAAACCTTGAGTGTGACAGTGAGCCAAAGGTGCCCAACCCACCTGTGCTGGCCCACCGTCTGTGCCTTGCAAGCACGGGTTACCACTAGTTTAAAAAATAAGTTTCTGACACTTGGTAAACTTTACATCAATTCATGAAACTTAGAAACCATTTGATGAGCCTTGTAATAGGTAGTTTAATCATCTTGATAAAGTTTTAACCTCCCAATCAAGAGTTAATTGTAATGTTTTTTCAAACATTAACTCAATGTGAATATGTATTTATTCGCATTTCTTCTCTCATTCTATGTGTTATGGAGTTCACATTTGCATAAATACAATGTTCAATTCAAAGTTATACATGACACATCAAATCAATTTTGACACTAACACCCTCAATGTCACATATAAATTATATTATGTAGGACATTCTACGAATATGTTGTGGTAAATATTTTATGTTGTCAAACATTTTATTTTAACAATAAAAAAATTACAACAATTTTTCAATCCCATGTGAAATTGTGCCGTATAGATTTTGGTTCCAATTTTACATGGGACCAATGTGATAGCTAACTTGAAATTGTCATATCACAATTATTGGAACATCCTTGGTTTAAGGTCATGCTTGACCTTTTAAATCATTCTTTGTCTGCATTATTTATTCACATATTGTATTCAAACCTCATTGATTATTGTTTCCATCAATGACACCATTATTAAACTTGGTTTTGCCCCTAATCTTCTTCCATATTACTTAGTTCATAATGCCCACATAAGGCATTTCAAGATTACTTAACTTTCATGCATACTCCTATTTGTTTTACAAGGATGAATGTACAACTCCTCCTTATGCTTGTAATTCTCTTCACCCATTTTTTTTATAATTAAAAAAAAGTTTAAAAAAACGTTTATCAAACATTTTCTTTGTATATTTTAAAACAAAATGCAACCCTCACAAACACCAAACCTTTGAAACCCACTTGTTCAAGTTGTCTACAAACTCTTCTAGCTACAAGGTGTATGTTACAAAAAAAACTAAAACCTTTCACCTATGAACATTTTTGAAAACTTATTGTTCAACTATTCTTACAAGACCTCCAAGGCACCAACTATGCGTTCCATCTTACAAAATATGTTAAAACTAATAGAGTTTTTTTTACATGGTTATTTGTGTATTTTCAAGCTCAAAACATTGATAATTCACTTGAATGTCAGATTGCACCATTTGACACATGCCCCCCCATCTTCATGTTCATCATGCCATAATGCATCCACCTTCATACTGCATCTTTTCCCCCATGATTGAAAAAATTATTTCCTTTTCCAAAACCTTAAACTAGGTTCTTCGACTTGATTGCCAAAACCTTACTATTGTCTCTTTGGTAAAATTATCCAACTAATAATCCCTTAGAAACTATCAATTTGTCCATGTTTTAATTCATTGTGGAAAACTGCTACTAAATAATGCATTGATAAATTTTGTGATGGTACAAGTTTGTTTATTAAGACATGTTTATTTGATAGAATTTGAAAAAATAATCCTCAAACTTGGTCCTTATTTTGCTTTTGGAGATCCATAGCTTGATCATTTTCATTTCACTTCAATTTGTGCACCAAATTGTGGCCCCTAGATGTTGTCATTTGGTCCTACTAAATCTAAAATGCCATAGGTAGATTTCTAGTTGGGTACAATGGTTTTTTTTTAATGTACCAATTTTTTGATTTTGCAAAATTGGCAAACTTTTGCTGAAAACAAACCATTTTCTAATATTTCTCCTAAAAAATTTACAAAATTTGCAAAAAATTGTCAAAAAAAAACTACTTGTTGTGCCATTGTGACAAGTAATTGGAATTGTAGTGATGAGTAATTGGAACTAGTATATGGGGGATTTTTTAGGATCCTTCGTATGGTCATCCATGGACCATTCCAAAGACAATTTGAAAAATAATTACCCTCATTTTTGAGCCAATTACATTTTTGTATTAATTAAAAAATTATGTTTCACCTTTCTTAATAACTACCTTTATTTTATAACTACTTCACTTTTTTTCCCTATTTGCCAACATGGATATGAAAAAAACAAATTAACGTGTGTCTTTTCATGTCCTTGAAATGCATATTAATTAAAATTAAATTTGACATTGACATAAATAACAATGAATTATTGAAAACCGTATGAAAACATAAGGAAAAAAAGAAAGTTGATCATCATTAGGAATGCATAACAATGCGAAGCTCAAATTGATATATGGAGGAGTTTTTGAAAATTTTCATATGGTTGTCCATGAACCATTCCAAAGGCAATTTTAGAAATAATTATGTCACTTTCAAACTTAATTATTTCATTTTTTTCTCTTAATAATTACTTCCTTTTCCTATTGACTTTCATAATAATTATCTTTCACCTTTCCTAATAACTAATTCCATTTTATAACTACCTCACTCTTTTTCCCTATCCACCAACACGGATATGAAAAAACACATTAACATGTGTTTGTTCATATAAATAAAATGTACATTAATTTAAATTAAGTTTGACATTGACATAAATAATGATAAATTATTAAAAACCATATCAAAACATAAAAAATAAAAATAAAAATAGTTGATCATCACTGGTAGTGCACAGCTCAAATATGTAGATGTGGATGCTTTAGGCTCTTCATAAGAATAGCGAGATGAAAACGTCTCACAAATGCCCTACAAGTGAAGTTGTTGTGAGTGAAATGCTAGGGAAATGGTTTTGTTGGAAACTAGTTTCAAAGATCAAATCTAGTTTTGATTTGGTTTTCACTGACCACAACTAAAATTGTTGGTTCTAACCCTCCATCCAAACCAAGTAACCACCCAACAACATTGGTAACCAACTTCACGAACATTTTCCACTTTGTTATTACTTTAGGTCACCTTACAAGGTAGAATTACCTATTAGTTTAATAACTTTTTAACAACTATAGTTTCACACTCCAGCTACCAAGTATACAACACTTATTTTTGAAGCTAACTATGCCTTGGGGCCATCAGACCATACCCTATGGAAGATATGTTGAGATAAATTTGGTGGCCAAAAAAATGCATTACACCTAAAGATAATATGAAACCCTATTTTAAAACTAAAATATCATATTTGCTACTAAATT
>Ga0209611_10008280_pt1 | contig 16326 bp, 13 predicted proteins | sample S1TSphgellanicum_3_FD_187693 | JGI IMG/M metagenome (GOLD analysis project Ga0209611, IMG submission 187693) | Host-associated microbial communities from peat moss isolated from Minnesota, USA - S1T2_Fc - Sphagnum magellanicum MG (SPAdes) (version 2) | ecosystem: Host-associated > Plants > Peat...
CATAAAAACAAAAACAAAAGCAGAAAAAATGGTGCCACAAACTTACAACTATCTTGCAACTAACCACAAAAAATTGAAGCTTACCCTAAAAGAGCCCATTGCATTTTGATGTTGACCTTGCAAATTTGTTGTGCGTCTTTAATCACTCTACTAGCCACTCTTTCAAAGATTTCTTTAAGCTAAAAAAAAATGCCCTAATTACCATTACACCTACCCCTCCCATCCTCAATCTCTCACCCTAAGTATTGGTCTCAACACAATATGAAACATTTCAAAACTTTGATTAATATGTTTCAACCTAGGTATGTCCACACAAAAAAAAACTCATAAGTTCTATAATCAATCTAAATATATATATTTTAACACATACCCAATAAGTAGGTTCTAACATACTTTTATACATATCAATGTACATACTATAAATGTACCATGTATATCAATACAACACCGGAATAAACAATTTATTTTACTTTTCCGCTCACTATAAGTCATGCACTTGACAATGTGCAAATTGCCATTTGACCTTATACTTGTATATTCATGGAAGTCTTGAATTTTTTTTAAGGGACATCATAGTTCCATTTCTTCATTTATGACTTGGATAGGACATTGTGCAAATCTATTTCAAGGGTGAGAGAAGATCCACCCAAGGACCTAATAGCATCTTCATGTTTTAGATTAAAAGGATCAAAACTATTTAGAAAAAACAAGGGGATGATGAAAGAGGACCATGAAACAAAGAGCCAACATTGGGATTAGGAATTAGAAGAAGCCCATCGACAATAAGGGGGATGAAAGATACAAGATTTTTTATTCTTGTATTTCCATCATGTTCCCAATGATGTTCCTCCAAGTTCTCAATGTGTTCCCCAAGGATGCCCTCAATAGTACCTCAATAGGTATCCCATATCCTTTGCCCAAAGTTCTCCCCTTGTCACCATAGGTGACCCAAAGAAACTCCTATTTTGGGGAGCTACTTCCCGAGTTTCAGTTCATTTTTAACGATGGGCAAATTAAAATGGCTCATTGCAAAATAGAATAAAATTGGGGAGCCTCCCAAGTTTCAGTTCTTTTTAAAGTGATGTGCCAATCAAAGTGGCACATTATTATTTTTTAAAAAAAGAAAAAAAAATTGCACCCATAACCTCCCATCTTAGAAGTACCAAGGGAGGAGGACATAACATGCCAAGTAGCATATGAGAAGGGTCTTGTAACATGTTACATAACCCTAGCACTCACAACATGCCCAAAACCATATATATGACATGGACCCAAAACATATCTACAAATGCAAAGGTAAAAATAAATGGGGCAAAAGGCAGATTATGGAAAAGGAATTAGTACCGATTGCATTAACAACTATGGAGGGGATATGTAAATTCTAGGGATGGCCTGCATTTTGGGAATGTAAAATTTTAGGGACGGGAGTTTACTCGTTGTAAAAGTATGAGGCAAAGTGTTCATGAACCTAAACATAGTTTAGATCGTGAGGCTTGGGAATGGGAGGGTTCTTATGCCTAGTCCTTAACAATGGCAGAGTTCTTACACCCAAGTGTAAGACTAAGTATTGAGTAATGAGGCTGTTTTGAGAATGAAGGGAATGGTGTGAGGCTGGAGCTGAGTGCATGACCTAACGGTCTAGTATTTTGCGATTTTGTTTGAGGAGAGAAAAAACTTTAGACGCAAAACCCTAAACCCTAACCCAAGGTGCCCTCCACATTCGCTAGAAACACTTCCACGAGTTCTTTAGGGAGTTAGGTGTCATATCGTCCTGTTTTGGAGGGGATGATCTTTTAAACAAGGAAATTCCTCTGAGTTGCTTCACTCGGTGGTGATGAGATAGCAGCCATGACACCACCAGCCCAACAACAATGAAAGGATTTCTTCTTCTTTTTGGTGTGGGTATAGGATGGGAGTGGGGGGAGTAGGTGTCATATTGTCCTCTTTTGGAGGGATGATCTTTTAAACAAGGAAATTCCTCTGAGTTGCTTTACTCGGTGATGAGATAGCCATGACACCACCAGCCCGACCACAACGAAAGGATTTCTTTTTCTTTTTGGTGTGGGTATAGGACGGGAGTGGGGATGAATCTGCGAGGCATGCCCCAAGGTGGGGGAGTCATGACTTGTGACGGGCCTGGGATAAGGTGGTTGCCAAGTCTGGCCCCACATTTCAGGATTGTTTCCCCTAAAAGTCCATACCCATCATCATGAAGCACGAGGTGAATGCTATGATTAGACTCATGTTTCATGAACGACATGACCAGCCTAAATATAGGTACATCACATGGTGATAAGAGTGCCAAGCAATGTGGTATCTGCAAAGTAAGGAAATTTTTATTAAATCTGGGTACAGAAATGCTAAAACTCAGCATTTAATGCACAAGGTTCCAGATGTTCTTCCCTCCCCAAAATAGAAGTATGCTTTGTCAAGGCTTTAGGTACTTATTAGGAATGGCTTGTAAATTCAAGAGACTCTTTCTTACCTATGTTAAAAAAAGCCATGTTCACCCACTTCCTAGCACCCATTCCTTTAGTGATGATTCAAATGGTGGTACCTAATATAAGATCATCTCTCCTCACACCAATACAAATGGCTTGCACATTGCATTTTTTGAATGAAGTTTTGTTGTCAAATAACATGAAACTCAATTTTGAGCCTATAAACATACCTATGATAGGGTGCCCTTTATGAGAGCTAGTAAAAGAAAATCATGGTTTTTGATTGGGGAAAAAAATAAAAAATAATTACAAAGACCAACACCAAGGAAGGAGATCAAATCATGCCCTTAGCCGTAGATGTTTTTGATAGTTTATGCAAGTGAGTTAATATTTCTTTACATCCTTGTGCCAACAACATATGGGGAGTGAAAATCTTGGGAGCCCTACTCCCACCACCCATCTCAACTCTCGCCACTTGTTCACCCTCACCCATCCTCACATCCGTCTACTAGTAGATGTAAATATATGAATATTTTATATGTAGGGTAAAGGCCTAGGGTGGGGGCCAATTCTCAAAATAAGGGGCCTAGGATGAGGCAATAGCCAAGTCTGGGCCTTGCACGTTGGGAACGTCACCTAGCCATGGGCCTTACCTATCATAAAGCATGAGACAAGATTTATCATGAACCAAACCTACCTAGATCACAAGGTGTATGAATGGGAGGGTTCTTATACCTATATTTTGAGGCTAGTGTTGTGCATGTATTGTTTTACACAAATCTACTCATTGGATATTTATAAGTTTTACAATATAACATAATCTATTTTTTCAATTTGATATACCCTATATTTATTCATACCTTCTTTTCTAACAATTGTTAGACAAATATATTCATAGACTAATGAGTCAAATGCTTTAAATAATCTTGAAATAATGCTGAAATAATCAATCGCAATGCTTAAAACAAGTTTTTGGATATTTGATACTTATATTGAATTACTTTTGAATTTATTCACATGTTGCATTAATATATTAGAAACATTATGCTATAAATGCAATAGACATTCATGAAAATTTGAAATTAAACATGATTTTAATTTTGTTAACTAAGCATTTTGTTACAATTCTTATGGCACTTTAATTTGTTAATGTACCCATGCCTTAAACCTATTCATATACATTTTGCACAACTCTCACTTGTGCATAAATGGGCATTATATTTTAAAGATTAGGTATGTAGGTTTATGGTAAATAGGGTTATACACCTACATAATTAGTCTATGACTTAGATATACCCTATGACCTACCTTGCTTGAAACCAAAAAAGGACCCTAAAACCTAATTATTCCATTGTGCATACTAAACCTCTCAATTAGTTAGCGTTTCTCCTTTCTATATCATAAACCCCAATGACCTCCATTTGGAAAAAAAAGTACAATGAATTGGGTCGAAAATGTACACATTTGTCTTCTTATTGCCTTGAATATATATATATATATACCTTGATTTTAACCTAATATTATTTATATGATAGGTTGGGTTGCTAGGACCCTATCATATCATATTCTTAGAAGTATAAAAAAATGTGTATCCAAACCTTATTCTAATTTTTAAAATGACAAGAAATTAAAAAATATTAAAATTTTTATATAACCTATTCCTTGGGTATTTAAAAATATATATGCCCTTGCAACATTGGTTCATGCATGTGGTAATGTTTTATTCATATTTTACGACAAATAAAACCACAATGAAGTTATTCATTCACAAAGACAACAAAACACAAAAGCAGAATTGTGGGTTTCATTGAAATTGAAGATGACAATCAAAATGCAAGGCAACATGGGATTACATCAAAAGAAAATATAGAGGAGGAAACTAAATTTTTTTCCCAAGATATTAGAATTTTCTTTTGTCTTTTATGTTTTACCTATGTCTACCTAGAGGCCTAATTACATTATGGGATACTTAAAGGGGGATTTAAAGGATGACATAAAGCCCACCTATAGAGTTAGTTAAGGGTTTTTGAGGTTAGAGGGAAACTTAATGATTATTTAGGGGACTATCCAAGGTTGATTCATAGTGCAAGAGAGGGTTACATAGGGGATTACTAAGGGCTACCTTAGGGGCTACCTAAGGATGACTCATAGATTCTTATGTAGACCGTATGTAGCTTTCTAAATAATTCTTAAATAGCCATAATTTAGGTAGATGCTTAGGTAGTCTTTATCTAGCACTTTAAGTAGTCCCTATGTAACTTCTATGTAGGCTTTTGATAGTCTTTATTTTAAATAATCTTTAAGTAAGCTTTAAATAGTTTCTGAGTGTGCCTTAGATAGCCCCTAATGTAGGTAATTCTTTAAGTAGGTTCATAGATAGTCCATAGATAATCCTTAGGTAGGGTTCTAACTTAGTTAGATTAGTGGTGCTAACTTTCATAAATTGTAGTGTGGTTAGAATAGAAACTATGATTCTTACTTTGGTTAACTTTATGGATAATTCAAGAGGAGAGGAGTGAGTAAAATGAAGCTCAAAGAAGGATTCAACACTTTGGTGGACTTTACGGATAATACATGAGGAGAATGAGTGAGTAGAATGAGGCTCAAAGTGAGCATTACTTGATGGATAACTTTAATACATTCATTTGCATGTGAGTGTGGATCAATTTTTTTATTTTTTATTTTATTTTTTCAGTTTTGTGGTTTTGAAAGTTTGACAATTTTTGAATAAAAATTATCAATTTTTGTTGAATTTACACTTTAGAAAAAAAAACCAAAATTTCTCAAAATTTTCTCATTTTTTGGGTCATGAAGTGACAAAGAATCCCCAAAAACAGTTAACTGGTGTGGACTATTGTACAAGTATATGGGCTGCAACTTGGGTATAAAATCTGGTATGAATACTGATATTAAAGAACATACCAATTTGGTATTTCACATAGGTATGAAAGTTGTAGAAATGTACCTGATACCAGTGTGGGGCAGGTATGTAATTTTTTCGATAATAGTCGGGTCCAGGTTTCAGATTTAAAAAATAAATAAAATTCCACAACGGGTCTGGGTCTATGGAAATTAGAAATTTCAAATACCAGGTTGGGTTTGTGTTTTTAAAATGTAAGTGAGCAATGGGTGTGAGGCGGGTCCAAGGGTTCAATGCATTTGAAGGCATGTATACAATCTTGGGTCTTTATCAAAAACCTTGCCCAATATCCTATTGAGTTCTTTAAATTATTTTGGTTCTTTGACAAAAACCTTCACTATCACTCTTGATTTTTTACCCGGTTCTTAGAAATGAAATTGTCATTTTATTTTATTTTCACAAAACCTATTGACATTTAGGGTTTAGGGTTCATGGATTATGAAACTGCAATCCAATGTTCAAAGAAATGATTTTTTTAACAAAGAGTTTTGGAAAGGCATAACATTGTCTTTTCTCTATACTTCTAAATTCTAAACCTAATCATAAGAACTCATCCTAATGTCCAACTAGCATGGATGAATTAGAATGATTGTTTGTTTTCTTATATATGGTTTTTTGCATCAAACTATTCCATGTTTTTTTCATTTAACATGTTCCAAAAATCATAAGCTTGATCCAAATGACCTCAAAGACTAACACCTTCACTCAGTCCCTCAAAGACAAAGACACATACTAACTTTTAAAAACAGACACAACCTATAACCCTAAATAATGTAAACAAATAAATAGACAAACAACAAACCTTCAAAGACAAATATAAATAGATAAGCAAACAATAGACATATACTACACATATACCCTCAAAGGCAAATAGACAAACAAGTAATCAATAGATAATTAACCTTCAAAATAAACAAATAGTAGATAGTAGACCCAAAAAGACAAATTGGAGGCCGTGAAAGAAAAAACAAACAACAAACCTTCATAGACATTACATACAGATTCTAAAAGATTAATATAAACAAAATGCAAACTCGAAATATAACAAACATACATACTTTAAAAAGGCAAACACAGAGTAACCTTGAAAGACATAAAGACACAAACAAAAAAACAACTAGACAATAGACAACACATCTTCAAAGACACAAACAACCTTTCAAAACAATTTAAAGTTCAAAAATTATAAACTTTACAAACCAACACAAACTAAACCTTAAAGACCATGAATCCAAAATCTTCAAATTATCCATGTTTCACATTGAAACATAGTGAAGACTAAAGACCTCAGAATCTAGAAACATGGAAAAGCTTTCTATGCAAAACCTTAACAAATGTAATCAATTCATCATTTTCATATTTAGCTAGTCCTCACATGTAAGGAAGGACTTTTGGTAGTTAAAAATCACCATCTACATATTCTTCATGCTCCACTTCATCCATGAATTAAGCATCCAACTCATATGTCAAGTCAAATTTTACTTCATAAACAATTACCAAGTCATATGGTTTTAAACAACCAACATGAGTGGATTAGATGGCCAATTTTTGTGGACAAAAATGAACTTGTCCAGATTGTCAGTTTGAGATTAACATTTCTTAAGTGTTGTGAAGACCCCAACAATGGAAAAAATTCTTTCAATTTTAATTTGATTAATCGAGATTCCTAAAATCTGTCTTGCAAGTACAACCAATGTTGGAAACTTTTGTTCTTTTGTCCGCCACCATGTCAAAGCACATGAACAAGTTTCTGCATCAACATGATACTTATGAAATGAACCAAGTTCTCAACATACAATGTCCTTGTAGGTATCTGTAGTTGTGTTAGTTTATTAGTATAGATATTGAGAATCCATAAGTGAGGCAGATTCATCCAAACAATCCCCTCCATTTGGTAGCAAACCTTTGTAAACCTCCAACAATAGAGGTAATAACAACTGTTCATCATAATCTACCACCAAAGCGGCAATGGCTTCATGACCCAAATAAGTAATCACCAAACACATAATTTTGTACTTGGGATTTAACATAATAGTCAACATGTTATGGCCTTTTTTTTTGAAAACCATGCATCAAGGAAATAGAGGGTAGAAGGACCTCTAACATTTGGCGTTTCATACGAGAAATGAGCTCTTCCAATTCATAATTGAATACATTTATTTCCTCTTCAACAAGGCTATTGGGCACCATCTAGTGTGAAAGTTCATCATGAAATTCTTGGCATTTAGTTAGAATAAAATGGAGGGCATCCCCAAGGAGCCAATGCCTTTGGCTCTGGTTTAAAACACACCTTCTCGTAATGGGTGAAAAAACTTTCATAATAGATTCGCAAATAGCCCAAGTTCAATGAAAGGGTATGCAACTTTGTAATGCAACAATTTGTCAATTATAATAGAGTGCAATGGCATTCTGAAAAGTCAATGCATCTTGGAACAATAAAACACAACTTGTAAACCTACAAACAACACAATTAAATTAAATATTTTGATATTAGATCTCTGTCATTTTTACAACCCATGAAATTAACAAAAACAACACATGAAAAATATTTTATACCTTGTTTTCACAAGTGTACTAAGTTTTCTAGGCCTCAAGCTAGAATCCACGCATGTTTTATCCCATGCAAGTCTCCCTTTCCTAGACTTCTTTGGCTAGGTAATGCACTTCTAAATGTCAATAGGGGTAGTCTTTATAGATGCATAAGAAAGTCCTTGGGTAACCTTCTCATCTATAGTGGCATACTAGCAAACCTTTGATAAGGCATGCCCAAAACACAACCCATCAAAAGGCTCCATCATAGCCAAGCTAGCACACAAAACAATAGAATTCAAAGCGTTTACACAAGTTCATAGATTAGAACCTTCATCCTTAACATAAACAAGGATCTTTTGGGTAAGAAAAAACTTATGTAAAAGTTGTTGTAACCTTGGCACCATAGCTACATCACTAGTGTCAAACACTTCAAATAGTTCGGTAATGATGTGCTTGGCCAAAAAGTTGTTGGACAAAAAGTTAACAACAATAGCAAACACATCATGTGCACCTTTTGACATCCATAAGTCAAAGGTGCAAGTGGCTGAAATACAATTTACAAGTGTAGGATGCACATAGGTAAACATGGTTTTCTCTGCCAATGTAGAAAGCACATCATCAACAAATGCCTTTTTGTTAGGAAAAACCACTCTTGGGCATAACTTGTATGCCATTCTCTATAGCCAAATGGACTCAACAATCTTCATGGGCAAAGAACCTTTGATTACAAATAACATCACATCCTCCAAGAAACAAACTTAGGTTTCATTATCTTTTTTGAATTGGTTTGTAGAAGAAAAAAAACTAGATATGGCACTTGGAATCACATGTGCCCTCTTCTTGGTTGGCTCATGGGATAGTGAAATAGTAGTAGCCACATCAGATTTTTTTTGACAAAACTTTTTAATTAAGGTGTTGTGCTCAAGCTCTACATGTTTTGTCATGGCTATTATGGCCATTTGACTTGTGGTAAGCAATAAGACCTTTCCGTAACTTGGTGTGCAATGCCAAAATTTCAAGACCAACAACATTGTTATGGCATACTATGCACCGCATTATTTGGTTCTGAGAAAGGTCTATGGGCTAATTGTTGTTCACCTTAAAAAAATCCCACATTGGTGAATTGCTGGTACCAGCCCCACACTGCAAGAATCCCTGGATACCAGGGTTAGTCTGGAATGTTCAAAAGTTGATGATACCGGTACAAGAAGGGTGTGGACCCAGTTAGACTATTGCCTCATCCTAGACTCTTAGCCCCCTCTATATTTCAAGAATGCCCCCACCATTACCATAGAATTTTAAATCTTAAATGCACCTCCTGAGGCTCTTGGCATCTTTTCCACATGGGAAGCCCATCTCTTCTTCCAAGCTGTGCTATATATTCCTATAACAAAATACTTTATATATTTTGTGTTCTTACCTTGTGCATTGTGTTCGACTTCTTGTTGGATGCCCAATTCCATCTAGCAGGACATTTTTAAGGCTCCTACAAACTAACTATTGTGGGTGTTAGAGCATCCCCATGGGTGCTCAATATGTGACCATGCACAGTAAAATGAGATGAAGAAAAGTCAAAATATGTGGGTTTAGATATGGTCAGTTTGCTGAGACTGGTAAACGGCGTAGCAAAGCTGTGCACCTGCTAGAGAAGAGCGTAATAAATATGATCTGCCTGCTCTGTCCTGTTTTTGATTGGTCAATCATAATGATTTGGTCCATGTAGTTTGCTATTAGTAGTTCCCACGTATTTGAAGTCCTAGTTTCAGTTTTATACAGGTGAGGTTGCAAAAAAGTAAATAACTAAACTTGGATGTCAGAAATAATGTTTGCAGGGTCACATACTAAGCACTGCTGGGAATGCTTGTAACCCCCTCCCCATGATTCTCATGGAGAGTTTGTAGATGGGAGTGCAAAATTTTGCCAAAGTAAATTTGAACTTTTTAGATTGTAAATGACCGGAACGAGGTCAATGGTAGTCATGTGGCCTTTCTATTGAGATGTTGGTGGATGATGACAAGCAATGTATGCAAAACAAAACAAAATTGTCCTGCAGTTGGACCACCATACAGTCCATGAACTGACCGTCGTGTACAATGTCCTTCTCTAGATGATGTGAAGCCTCTCTCTAGATGATGTTCAAGAGTGTTGGTCTTCAGTGAACCCGAGGCTACAATTTAATCATGGTCAAATCACAAATTTTCTTAGGTGGCTTCTAAACATTAGAAATATCTCATCTTTTCACTAGATCAGGCTAGTCCAAATTTAGCATTTCCAAGGTTAAATATAGCCTTCTAGAAGCCTTTGCTCCAGAACGTGAAGCTAACGGTATATGAAATAATCCTTGTGTAATTTCTCCCTTTGGTGCTAAGTCATTTTAGCACCTATTGAAGACTTAACCGGCAACTGCACTGGTACCTTCACCTTCTTGAATGAGACTTCTTTTAGAGCAAGTTCTCTACGGGTGCTTAGATACACATCCATCATGGAGTGTTAATTGTTTTTTCACCCTCACCCATAAACATGAAATTTTCAACAATATAAGTGGTGAGAGAGGTTATAGACATCATCACCTGAACCAATCATTATGATTAGCCAATCAGAAATAAAATTCTAATCTTTAATGAGCATTGTGAAGACCGTTATATTGTGTGCCCATTTACAAGTCCAACCCCATTTTCCCTCCATTTGAGACCTTTAAACTTCTACTTCCACGAATTGTATATAATTTTGTAATCCATAAAGATGAATATTTTAACAATTTCAAATTGGAGCAATGACAATGTGAAAATTGGAATATGTTGCCTGGTTACATTTTACATAAAAATGTTCAAGTCATCCAACAAGTTCATAATACAAGTTGCTTCATCTTCAACAACCTTGCACGTGCCTAGAGCATCACTTTTAACTATGGCCCACATTTCATAGGAAGAGAAAGGAATCTCTATAACTCAAAAGCCAATGAAAACATAATAACATCTAAGTTATAGCTCCACTCTTGAATAATCTCAAAAACTATCTCCTGAAAGGCTTATGACAATAAAAAGTAATGTCCATGAGACATAGATAGATAAAAAATCAAACATCAAAATATTTGACAATCCCATGTGCCAAACCTTACAAATTTTAATTTCAAGTGTTAACATGATGTCATAACTTAAAATTAATTGATTTCAACACTTGCCCATTGAATCTCACCATCCCATCCCATACAATGTGTCACACATCTTGGGTGAACCAGGACACACATTGGTATGATGACAAAAATGTTGAATTGCCTCTAAACATTGTGCACACACTAAATAAGGTCTTCAAGTCCAAATTTAATGTTTTCCGCATTAAATCTGGCCTCTAATAGGCCTCGCTCAAGAAGGTAAAAGTATTGGTGTAGTTGATGAGTACTATGGTAAAAACCAATGTGGGCAAGTACTTCATTTCGATGGTTAGAACTATGAGTTTTGGTTGGTGAAAATCAAATTGAAATTGGGTTTGATTTTTGGAATCAGTTCTTTAGAACCAAAATAAAAATTAGATTATTTTAAGAATCAGACTTGGAACCAGGTTCTTGATTCTACTTATGTGTGCAACCAAAACTAGGATTTAATAAAAAGAAGAAAAAAGAGTAGAATTGGGGAACTAATCAGATGTTAAACCACAGTTAAACTCTTGGTGCTGATTTGGGTGAAGCCAAAATCAGACCAATATCAAGTTTGAATTTAAGAGCTGGAATTGAAATTGGAACTGAATTATTTTTTTTGGTGAAGAATCAAACCCAGAACCAGATTGCCAGTTCCATTTATGTGTGAACTCACAACCAGAATCATTCTAATTTATTTTTAAGAATTCAAACCGAAGGTTCTTTAAAAAAGTAAAAAAAAAATCACCTAACATTGATAAAAAAACCCCAAATTTTTTTGGGTTTTTTAAAATTTCTAAACTTTATAGATTATGCCATCCAAGCTCTCCAAGTCCAAATTTAATATTTCCTCCAATAGTTATTAGCTTTAAAAGGTCATACTCAAGGAGGTGAAGTTAGGAGTATACATACCCTAGATGGGTTGTTCAACCTCTCACCTCCCCTTTCCCCCATTGTTTCAACATAGAAGTCAAATGGACATGCTTTTTTTTTGTTTTTTTTTTTCGCACATGGTTTGTTTGGACAAAATACTTTTTTCTCTAGTGATGTAAACCTTCCAAACTTCATTGCAAGAGAACATAACAAAAGGAGACTTGAGGAATGGTTTGGGGGGGGGGAAAGGGGGGGAGACCCAATCTTGCAATAATAAGAGTGAGTTGAGTTGAGCCCAGTGCTACATTGTTTTAGTGTTTGTGGAATTGTATGTTGAATTGTAGCTCCAGTGCTGCATCTAATTTGTTGCTATTGTTTAGTGTTTGTCGAATTGTATGTTGAATTGTAGCTCCAGTGCTGCATCTAATTTGTTGCTATTGTTTTAGTGTTTGTGGAATTGTATGTTGAATTGTAGCTCCAGTGCTGCATCTAATTTGTTGCTACTGTTTAGTGTTTGTCCAACTGTAACCAGCAACTGCTGGTGTAAGGAAGAAGAGGACTAAATGTCAGGAGTTGCTACTCCGGGCAAATCATTGCAACTGCTGTTTCTAATCAGCAGCATCATCATCATCATCAACTGCCTCTCTTCCAGTTGCTCACAAGAAGGTATCATGGATACACCTGTGGGTTGAGGCGGAGGAGAGTGGAGGAGAGGGGAAGGGAGAAAAAAAAACTACATAGAGATATGTAATTCTTTGTATGTTATGTTGCTCCAAGTTTTGATACTGCAAATTGGGTTTTCTTATAGTATATAGTTCCTAATTCTAATTCTAATACCAATGGCTTATTATGCACATCACCTCTTGCAATAAACCTTTGAGAGTCTATCTCTTCGGAGAGAGTTTAGGAAAAAAGTTTATTCATGAAGTTTTTTGGAAATTTCAGTAATGGGTTTTCAGTTGTTGTTGTTTGTTGCAGCTGATTTGAGAGGAAGAAGAGAGTGGGAAATTGAGACCAATTTCAGAAAGGTTTTAGAAAAAGTTGTGGGATAGATTGTAAACACATGACCAGATCATGGATCATGTGCATTATGATATATGCAGGTGATGATTTGTTGGAGGTTGTAAGAGCATGGAATGCTGATATACCCACTTCATGGGTGCCTGGAACTGATCCTTGTCAAGCTAATTGGAGTTTGGTGACTTGTGACTTGAATGATCTCTCTATTGTTGCTTTGTAAGCAGCTCTCTCTCTCTCTCTCTCTCTCAACACACACACACACACACACAGAGACACACAGAGGAGAAACCATAGAGAAATTTCAGAAATCTTTCATTGGAGAGTGAGAGGAGAGATTCCAAAATGAATTGTTGGCTGCTGCTGCTGCTGCTGGAATTTTCTTTGAATTTTCTTTTTTTGGGTGTGGAAGGAACTTGTCAAACATTGGATTGCAAGGACCAGTACCAGCAGCCATCAGCAATCTCACATCCTTGCAGAGCTTGGACATTAGCAATATCCCAGACAAGGAAGTGCAACTAAATGCAGTCACTGGTGACTTATCTGCTCTTGCACCCTTGCAACCTAATCTCCAAGAGCTGTAAGCAGCTCAATTTCCTACACTTCTCCACATCACAAAACGAATTTCTTCTTTTAAGCACACAATTATTTGCCACTTTCTGAACACAACAAAAACTGTAATTTTGTTCCTTTTCTTGGACTTCTGAAAACAAAAAATTGTGAACTTTTTTTCTTGGACTTCTGAACATAAAATTTGTAAATTTTTTTTCCCCCTTCTCTTACATGTCCATTCCTTCTTTTCAGATATGCAGGATTCAACTACTTGCAAGTAGACAAGTATCCTGAAGTTATTTACAACCTTGACAACCTTGTGGTTTTGTAAGTGAGCCTCCTATCAATGTGGGTTTTATGAGTCTTGCTAGAGTTGGGGATGGGGGGTGGGGCAGGGGTTTAAGAGTACCTAGTGCAATGCCCTTTTGTCTTGTTACATAAAATTTCCAACAATCATTTAACATTTGACTTGAGAAAAGAGAGCCCACTCAATGAAAATTTTGTCAAATTGATGGATTTTGTCGAATTGATTCTGATTGCAGGAAAACTGACAATTGTTTGATTCCTGGACCATTTCCAGTAGCACTCACCAAACTCACAAAGCTCCAAGTTCTGTAAGTCAAATTTCCATTCTTTTGCTCCCTGGAAATAGCTCCCAAATCGATACCCACACTCTTATTAAGTGACCATGATGGGTGCCTGTTGTTAGTTGTATTAATTGGTTGTATAGGGGTGTGTTGAAATTGGGTGGTTTTTTTTTTTTCGCTCCTTTTCTTTTTGGTGGTGATTGGTCTCTTCGATTGGCAAATCACTTAACAAACACTCACAATATGTACACCCCCAAATAGAAGTAGTGCATGTGTGAGGCAATTTAGTCTAGAAGTTTCTCTTTTCTTTTTTTAGGGTTTGCATTATTTGAGAAAGTTTGCAATAGCTTTGCAGAACATCTTTCACCAATGAACCCCCATCATTGAAGATCAAGTTAGTTTGTATGCTCTCTCCTTGTCTAATGTAAAACTTTGGATGCACAGGGGTGGTGATGATCACCAACTGATTGTGTGATTTCTGTGTTGATAGATGGTTGGGGAATAACTCCTTTACTGGACCCGTACCTTCGGAGCTTGGAAATATGACAAGCTTGAGGGAGCTGTAAGTGAGCTTTTTCAGATCCTCCAATGTATAAATTGCCTTGATCTTGAGTTCATCTCACAGTGTGTTCTGCTCATGTGTTCTTTCTTTCTAAAATTTCAGTTCTTTTGGTAAAGACCCAGGTTTGGTTTCAGAGTTAATTGTCAGCATTATGGTGTGTAACCACCACCACCCAAGAAGAAAGATGTCAGAATCTGTTCTTTCCTTGCATCAGTCTGAATTGCTCTGGAATTAAGCAGGGCAATATGGGGAAGTGATTACAACTCGGCCCTTCCACCCGAGTTGGGCAACCTTGTGAACTTGACTTATTTGTGAGTTTCTCACTTGCCACTACTAGTGTATGCTATCTAGAAGCTTTAAAAGAGTTCGAGCAGCTCTACCCATGAGCTACCACATGAACCATTCATTGCAACTAGCTGATCAATTGTCAATCATATTTCTGTACTACCAGTTTTGGAAAGCACTCAATCATGTGCATATTTACAGGTCCAACTCAATTTCATACTATTTAAAGCTTGAATTTCATCCATATTATAATTTACAGGCAATTATATTATTGCTGCTATTGGAGCTGTTTTTATGGAAGAGATGGGTGGTTATTGCAATGTCAAAAGGCGCCATTTCAAACATATGTCCTAATTTGCACACCAAGGTGCATCGTAGTGTCAAATTTGTGCACAAAAATTGGTGCATGAAGAGCATAGTAGCAGAGATCAAGCATTATGGGTGCATATTTGAAAGGACTCATCCCTTTCACCTGGCCCGTGCTTGTGTTGCAGAGATTGTCAGAAGTGCAGTCTTTGGGGCAGCCTTCCCTCTGAACTCGGAAAGCTAAAAAATTTGCAGAGACTGTGAGGCAAACTTTGACCCCTAAAATTGTTGTGAATTTTGTTCTTTATATTATTACTTAGAAAAATCCACATGATTTTTTTGTATTGCGCCTCTACTTACTCCATGTGATATACGAAGAATTTGTTTTATCAATGAACTTTCAGCATTGTTTTGTGCAGATACTTGAACACAAACACTTTCACAGGGCCAATCCCTCAAGAATGGCAAGACTTGACGAGCCTTTATATTTTGTACGATAACCCATTATTCCCCTTGAAAACATCCTTGAAGGCACCACAACATTTCTTACCACTTGTTAATTCTTCATTTTTGAATGGAGTAGCTGAATTTTTGGCTTTTCCACATCCAACCCAATAGGCTAGACATGGGTTATTTCATGTGGGTTTGACCAAGAAACCCATCTGCAAAATTTTTTTTCTGAAAACAATCTGACTTGATAAAGTTGTGTACTAAAATGGAGTTTAAATGCTGATAAATCTTTTAGGGATATACAGGCAAACTATGTGTTTGGAACTGTTGAACCTTGGGTACTGGGGCTAGCAAATCTTTCTCAACTGTAAGTCTTTCTCTTTCTCTTACTTACTCTAGACATGTTTGAGATATGGGTTTTCTTTTCTTTTTTGTTTCCAGTGGATGTAGTAGGTTTTTAATGTACATAAGCAACTTGAAAATAAAAAATGGGCTGAGAAATTTGTCTGCAAAAAAAAAAAAAAAAAAAGTTTTTTTTTTTTTCACAACCCGTGTTTCAATTTTGACCTTAGCTTGTACACCAAATAAATTAGGATCCCTTTGTAGTTGTGTATGCCTAAACCCTAAACCCTAAACCCATCAAAGTTAAAATCAACTCCGAGCCAAGT
>Ga0209611_10008282_pt1 | contig 16323 bp, 12 predicted proteins | sample S1TSphgellanicum_3_FD_187693 | JGI IMG/M metagenome (GOLD analysis project Ga0209611, IMG submission 187693) | Host-associated microbial communities from peat moss isolated from Minnesota, USA - S1T2_Fc - Sphagnum magellanicum MG (SPAdes) (version 2) | ecosystem: Host-associated > Plants > Peat...
TCTTTTCTTTTGTGAAGTTGCTTTTAGCTTGAGGGATTGGTTGATTGTTGACAACAATCGAGAGAAGGAAAAACAAACTGATAAGATGGGTGGAGTATTGACGGAGGAAGAAAAACTCGGAGCAAGAAATGAGCAAGCCGTGAAGCCGTTGGTGTTTGCTTATTATGTTACAGGACACGGCCTGGGACACGCAACTCGAGTGATCGAGGTTCGGTTTCTTTGTCTTGTCTTGAGTTTTGTTTTGTTTGTTTGTTTGTTTGTTTTCGTTTTTGTTTTTGCTTCGTTTCTTTAGTTGCATCCGAATTGCCATCAGATTGTAGCTCAAAGCAGATGTGGAATTTTTCTTCCAATGCATGAAAGCTGTAACAAGATATTGATCAATTTTTTCCGATACATGAGAGCTGGAAGAACTTGTTGCATTTTTTCTTATACCTGGATGATCTTTTATACTTGTTCTAGTGAACCCAGGCAATCAACTGTTTCGCATGAGAGTTGGAAGAAGATCTGCTTGATATATTGTGGAGGTCTGTTTTGTGTATATGTGTGCGTGTGACATGAGTGTGTATGTGTGTGTTATGTCGGGCAGGTGGCACGACATCTGTGCGGAGCAGGACACGAGGTTCACGTTGTGACTGTCGCCCCTGAATTCGTCTTCAGGCGTGATATCCCTTCGCCAAAGCTTCACATCCGGAAGGTAAGCATGTCTTTCCCATGCATACAAACAAGTCCTATCAAGTTTTCTTCTCTCACTCTCTCTCTCTCTCTCTGTGAGATTTCAGTCTCCAGCCAGGAATCATGCATAGGTGATGAAGGAAAAGTGGAGTATCCATCCAGCAGGAGGTCTCTGCCTCTCTCTTTATGTGTCTCTCTGTCTCTATCTCTCTCATATGTGTGAGAATGAAGATTCTAGGGTTCTGACCATCATGAAGGCTTTCCAATAACCATGTGGGATTGATCACACATGCTATGGATTTGTCACTGTGTTTTTCTTTTATCATACTTCACAATTGAATCATATTTCATCTGAAGATGTTGTTGGGGTGCTTTGGTTGCATGATGTGTAGGTGTTGCTGGACTGTGGAGCTGTGCAATCAGATGCTCTCACAGTGGATTGCCTAGGTTCACTAGAGCAGGTATAAAAGATCTCTTGATTAAAAAAAAAACCTAACTTCTCTCCAAATACACAAACATTTTTTTGGTCTGGCCCATGCACACATCTCTATTACCTGCCACAAATGCCATGACCTTGCAGTATAGCTCTTGTTGTCAGTCAGAAGTGCATGCATGCATGACCAGCTCTATTACTATTCATCACATTTTTCTATAAGAAGCTTCTTCACCACCCCTCTCATTGCGGCAGAAAGTCGTGTACATGCTTTCTCATTGAGGTTTTGAGTTCAGGTGGTGAGAGAGTTTGATTCAGTTTATGACATGTGGGAATTGTTGTTTCAATCTCTTTTGGGTTTCAACAGTACTCTCGTACTGCAGTTGTCAACCGCACAGCTCTGTTGGCAGTTGAGGTGGAATGGCTCCAATCCATCAAGGCAAATCTTGTGGTAATAGTTGCATGTTCTGATCTTCAATTAAGTGAAAGGAGTTGATCCAAAGACAGAATGAAGCCAAGTTATTGATGTTAGCTTTTTGTTCCACAGTCAGTATGGAGGTTCTGACAAATGGGAAACAATTGAGTGGGAATTTTTGCTATTCTGACCCTGTGGCTTGTATGTGAAGGTGTCAGATATTGTTCCTATAGCATGTAAAGCTGCAGCACAGGTGGGCATTCCATCTGTATGTGTCAGTAACTTCAGGTACCCTCCTGTCTGACCTCACCATGCAGCTCAGTCAGGTCTTCTTGCATGTCAAGGCTACATTTTGTATCTCCCTGTAAGAAGAGCTTTTAGTAGTCTTTGAAAACTCTAGACTTCCCAAGGGTACTCACTGCTCACATGATGGTCAGAGCATTGTTCTACTGAAAAACATCAACATTGAGCTGATGTAAACTGTCTTTCTTGAAAAAGTGGGTGTCATTGTGTCTGGCAGCTGGGACTTCATTTATTCAGAGTATGTCACAGTGGCTGGGAATGATCACCGCTCCATTGTTTGGCAGGTTAGCCTTTGGCTTCAAGAGTCATTGAGTGAAACACTAGTAGTTTTGCTGCTTCGGTTATTGAGAGAACTTCTTCTTCACAGTCCGCAGAGTGTTGAATGATGATGGGGATCTGTGTAGCATGTCCCATGGCATCCACTATGCAGTCATGAACGAGTTAAAATTTATCTCTTTCCTAATCATTAGTTCATTGTTTTTTAAGCTGTTATGATGAGCAAGTTTCTTCCACTAAAGATCAAAGTCTGAAACATGGCAAAAGATTGTGAATGGGACAGATTGCAGAGGACTACTCACATGCTCTTTTTGTTATTCGGCTTCCAGGCTACTGCCCAAGTATGACATCTTTCTGCAGTTGTGAAGTTTTATAATCTTGCTACTGTGGGGGACAATCCCTCACACATCCTCTCCGCAAAGTCCATTCGGCATGGAGCAAGTCACTAACTTGACAGTGTTTTGCAAATGCTTCCAGTGCCAGCATTTCGGGATGTTATTGATGTGCCTTTGATAGTACGTAAAGTGCACAGAAGCCGACAGCAGGTTAATTTTTTTCACAGTGTTATTCTACTTGAAACATGACAAGTCTTGTCAGGCATGCTTCCTGTTGACACAGAGGAGGAAGCAGATGACTTGTTTTTTTTACACTTGATGGTCCAAGAAGGAGACTGTCTGTCAAGGATAGATTGGAGAGGATGGAAATTCTAGTCATTTTATTAAGTGATATCTTTTACTGCATCCATGACTGGCACAGGTACGCAAGGACTTGGGAATAAGTGAGAATGTGAAGGTTCTTCTCTTCAATTTTGGTGGCCAGGTTCTCCTTTTAACCCTGAACCTAGCTCCCAGAGATTACTTTTTGCTACTTTCTCTAATTGCATAAGTTAGCAAGTTTACCAAATTTCCAACTGAGAACCCGCTATGCTGTTTGACCCACTATGCTGTTTGTTTGGAAAGAATAACCCAAGCCTTAACATCCTTGGGTGCAGGATGCAAGATGGTCCCTAAAGGACGAGTATATTCCACAAGGCTGGCTGTGCTTGGTACTTTATTTCCTGTCCTATTGGTACATAGAATAAGCACTTAACTCCTTGCTGTAGCAAACATGTAGCAGATGCTATTTGTTGTGAGATGTGGCTGCATGTTGTGCTGGAGATGCTGTTTCCTATTTTTTCTTAGTACAGGTTTAGAGCTGCGGGAAAACACATTTCAATTCTATTTGCTAGAATGTGATTTCTTGGTGAAACTTGAGACAACTTCATAGTCTGATACATTTTGGATCTTTTTTCCAGACTGATTCCATGCAGACCAATAATGCAACTGTACTGTCTGATGTTGTTCTGGAAGGTATGCGGTGCACCTGCAGAACAACAGCTAGCTTCTAACTTTATCCGAATGGACCGTGATTCCTACATGCCTGACCTCATTGCTGCCAGTGATTGCATGCTAGGTATGTACCTTGACCATGTGCTAAATGAAGTTCTTATTTACATACAGATGGGAAATGGTCTGTCAAACATAAATTTCTTGAGGGTCATGTCCAGAGAACTTTGACTTCTCCTTGCTCAACTTTGTGAAGGTCTTGTTAAGTGCTATTGTCTTCCATTTATTGCCATTCTGATGTGGATTGTTGAAAGGTCCAAATGTGCAGATTTGTAATCATTAACCCTTGGCTGCTTGTGCACTTTGCAGGCAAGATAGGTTATGGAACTGTCAGTGAGACTTTGTCATGCAATATCCCACTTGTGTTTGTCCGACGTGACCACTTCAATGAAGAGCCATTCCTTAGAAAGATGCTGGAGGTATACCTACTATGACAACAGTAGCTGTCGGCATTTGAATATAGCTCTTTTGATGTTGTCTTTAAATACAGACACAACACTTATTTACTCTGAATGGAGTTGTGTGATTTGACAGTTCAACCGAGGAGGTGTGGAAATGAACAGGCGTGATTTCTTGAGTGGGCGGTGGGTGCCATACCTTGAGCGTGCTCTAGTCATCAGGCCTAGCTTCAGTGGTCCTGTCAATGGGGGCAAGGTTGGCTACTCTTATCAACCTCTTTTTTTGTTCTGATAAAAAAGGTCATGCGTATTGATCTCCTGTCCCTTTTGTCCCACAAATCTCAACTGGACTAAGCAGAGATTTCAATGTCTTGTGGCTGGAAATAGGTGGCAGCATGTCTACTGGAAGATGCTGCGCATGGAAAAGCCTACACCATTGAACCAGTAAGAATTGTTAGAAATAGAGTGGTTACAACTGCTGCTCAATATCTATGTTTCTTAGTCCTGTCATGGCAATGGTTTCCAATATGTATAGTGACGTATCCACTGTTGCCTTCTTAGTGATGTTATGGGTTAAGTGCAGGAAAGTGGATCAAGACGGTTGAGGGATGCAATTGTGTTTGGGTTTCAAATGCAAAGACATCCTGGACGGGAGATTGATATTCCTGATTGGTACATGCCCACTGCGATATGTCCAGGCCTTGGCCCGGTCCCTCAGTCACATGACTCCAAGGGCATATTGCAGGATGCAGCTTCTAATGAGCTGTAAGTGTGCTCGGAGTCACATGGAGCACATTTGCCATCCTTATTGTTCATGGTGTGGCACAGTTCAAGCATGACAATGATCTCTGATTTTGCAGAGGATTGGAGTTTGAGATTCTTGAGGGAAGTTCACATGGTCTCTCAGACACTGCATGCTTCCTCCGTAGTCTGGCTAGACTCGAGAATGAAGGAGATGTGCAGGCAAGTGATCGTGCAAGCAAACCAAAAGAAAGAGAATGGTTGGCTGCTGCTGGCATTTTCCGCTGGGAGGTCTGTCTCTGTTCTTTCTTCTGAAATTTGCTCACATCAGCCCCTTCGGCTTTTAGCTATGTCTTTCTGTCAGTGATCTATGGACAAGCTAGGCCTTACATACCAAATCCCATCTAAATGCATAGTCAAGCACCCTGGGCTGAAAAGAATCTTGGGAAGGATGGCCTCCAATAATAATTTTACGCATGTTTAAAGAGGAGGCACTACCTCCAGCATAGGAAGAGTCTCTCTGTCACACCAACTCTGTCTAGCATTGATTGTCTTTATCAATCAGAGTTTTGTCTATGGACCTGTAGAATGGAAAGACAGAGACCCAAAATAACAGAAACTTGTATTTGAAACTGTAGAATGAACAAACAGCGCACATTGTCTTAGAGACAGAATCATGAGGCTCAAGGGAGGCACAATACACTTGTTTGAAGCCATGAGAAGCTACGACCAACACTACATGTTTCAAGAATGGAGTATTCAAGGCTAGTAGAAGGAACTGATAAACCCTTAGATTTGCAGGATGATATATATGTCTCGAGGGCTCCTGGCCGGTTGGATGTCATGGGTGGAATTGCTGATTACTCTGGCAGCTTGGTGTTACAGGTCACTTCTGCTCTCCTCTTCTCTGGAGCAGTTCTCCTCTTTGAATTTGAAATTTTCATTGGTTTAGGATTGGGGGTTGTGTGACCCTGAACTTGAGAACCAATATGACAAGTTTTTGTCATCTTCATGCCAATTATGCTTCAGAAATGCCCCTTACCCATGAGCAGCCGTACACATGGGCTCAGTTCCTGTTGAAACTAGGGAAGACAGCATTTTATGGGTCCTTGCATCATGAAATGTAGCTCATTACTTATGAGTCTCAGGGACCTCTGGAATGCAGATGCCAATCAAAGAAGCATGCCATGTGGCAGTGCAGCGGAGCCCTGCAGGCAAGCAACGATTATGGAAGCATACCATGGCACGGCAACTGGCCACAGGCCAAGGTTTAACTCCTGTCGTCTGCATTGTATGCTCTCATCTGTTTACCCAAAACTCAATGGAAGTTACTGAACCATGAAAATAGTGAAATGACCTGGTCTCCTGCTTCCAATTCTCAACATTGGAATTAATTTCTGTATGGTTTCTCCTCTACATCCACAGGTCTCATTTGGTTCAGACTTGAGCAATCGTGCACCCACTTTTGACATGGACCTTGCTGACTTGTTTGACTCTGAGGGAGAACCTATTGCTTATGATGTGGCCAACAAGTACTTTGATCAAGATGCTTCACAAAAGTAGATTCACTTCTTCCCTCCCAGTTACTTGAATTATACCACTTTATCAGGATTCCTTGATTGGGCATATACATGAATTTTATTGCAAATGTGAGAAGGTATATGGCATGTGGGGACGGTGTCCAGATGCATAACAGATACAGACTTGAGTTTCCCATTAGTTGTCCTCATGGGCCAACATCTTGGGGAAGGTGGGCTGCATATGTGGCAGGGACTCTTTTGGTTCTAATGCGGGAGCTTGGTGTGCGCTTCCATGACAGCATAAGCATACTTGTACTTTGCAGTATCAAAACCTCGCTTTTTCTTGTGGTGTTAAAATTGATCATCTGAACAAAATGACAGAACGTTTGGAAGCACCTCAAGAAAGTAGAAATCTGCACTCAGATTCTCAGAAGGACCATTGTCTTGACAGAAGAATCCATGTGAAAACAGATTTCTTCAGCAGTTCCAGAGGGAAAGGGAGTTTCATCATCAGCAGCCCTTGAAGTAGCCACCATGACTGCCATTGCTGCTGCTCATGGTAAGCTCTCACAAAGGCTGATAGACTGGGTAACAGGTGAAAAGTAATGTTTTTTTCAGAGTACCTGGATAGTAAGCAGAAGAATGGAGACATTTACTTTTTGAGTGCACATAGTGCCATGTGGCTGACAAATGTGTCACTTGCAGGTTTGACTATCTCACCCAGAGATCTCGCAATTCTCTGTCAAAAGGTGAGTAAATGAATCTGCAAACCTGGACAGAACATTGAAAAGTTGGCAGCAATGTGAAATATTTACTCATAAATATTGCATTGTTGTCTGTCATGAACTGCCTTATTGTATTAGGTAGAAAACCATGTTGTTGGAGCTCCATGCGGGGTGATGGATCAAATGGCATCTGCTTGTGGAGAGGCTAACAAACTTCTTGCCATGGTGTGCCAGGTTGTGCTTTCTACCTGACTCCTCCTACCACATTTGCACCTTTCCCCCTGTACTTTGTAGCTTTGAAAATTGAAACAGGATGATGAACATTTTCATGAACTCTCATTGGCTTCCATATGCTAGACTGTAGATTTCTTCACAAATGTTTCACTGAGTAACATGCTCTTTTTGGAATGTTATGTGGTTAGCCTGCAGAAGTGAAGGAGCATGTGAACATTCCCCACCATGTACAGTTCTGGGGCATTGATTCCGGTATCCGTCACAGGTAAAAAACTCTTGCTTCCCCCTCACTTCGTTTGGTCATACTGTCTTTCAGGACATTGTGAAATTGCACAGTTCCATCTTTGAGGTTTGGTTCTGAACAGATCACTTATTCTCCATGCAGTGTTGGAGGTGCTGATTATGGATCAGTGAGGGTGGGGACCTTTATGGGGCGGCGAATTATCCAAGGCACTGCTTCAAAGCTTGCCAACAGCTTTAAGAAGACAAGGGACGAAGCTGATGATGTTGAGCTTGCATTATCAACCGAAGATGCTGAGGAGGAATACTTGTGCAACATACCACCACACCGGTACACTCCCCTGAACAGACAGTCACTGTGTGCACCTCTCTCAACTAGAAGTGAAGAACTTGTAGCTGTGTTGCTACATGCAGAAGTTAAAATGTATTTGGCATTACAGTGCAGGATATTCCGATCAATAATTTTTTGGGAATACTCTGCAGCAACCTGTTTTAATTGTGTCTCTCACTTGTTCAAATCTACCATTTTGCCTCATCAGACTTGAGTCAGGGTATGAGGCAGTACTACCAACCAGTTTGAGTGGCGAAAGGTTTCTGGAGATGTTCAGCAGCCATAATGACCCCTTCACCAAAATCAAACCTGATAGAGTATATGATGTCAAAGTTCCAGCAGCTCATCCCATCTATGAGAACTTCCGTGTCAAGGTATTGGATTCCAAGACTGAGTGAGTTTGTTGTTAGTGTACGAGGTACTATTATTATTAATTTATGAAGGCATCTTCAGAATGGACTTTACTGCCTGTTCCTTATGTGCTAAGAAGGGGGTCTTTAGAAAAAAGACCTGGAATATTGTGGCTGTTGTGTGCAGGATGACATGCAGTCTTCTAACTTTGCCACTGTTGGCATATGGTGGTGTGCAGGCATTTGCTACATTGCTAACAGCAGTACACACAGACATGCAGCTTGAAGCATTGGGGGAGCTCATGTATCAGGTGAGTGCTTTTGCTTGCCTAAGTGCCCTCAATCTGTAATAAAGAACCTTGATGCACAGCTTATTAACATGTATGGTATGGATGGCAAAGAGTTAGAGACATAAAACAACTGGACAGCAATCTTGACCCTATCTTGCTAGCTCTCTGTAACTGATCAGAAATGGGATCACAAACAGTATGGTAGTTGCTAACCATTACTGGAAGGAAAACATCACCCCATTGCACAGGAGCACTGCACTTTTGCAACAGTGCAATTTTCCTTGCAGTCAGGCTGGAAACATGCAAATATCATCATGTTTATGTGTCTGAACTTTGGTAATAGTTGGTTAATGATTGAAGAGGTTGGAGATGGGTGGCAGTCACATTACAGCTACTCAAAATGCAGGCTGGGCTCGCATGGCACTGACCGTCTGGTATCCCTGGTTAAGCAAACAAGGAATCAAGCTTACACAAAAGGTACATCTCTCTTTGGTGCAAAGATAACTGGTGGTGGATGTGGAGGCACAGTGTGTGTGCTGGGACGCACAGGTGCAACAAGCCAAAACCAAATCCTCCAGGTAATGATGGCTCTAAAACATTTCATCTGTCTTAGAGAGAGGTCATGAAACTCTTTCTTCCGTTGAATCTAGAATGCTATATGTTTCTTGTCAGCTCTAATTTTTCTCATCATTAATTGTTCAAAATAAGCTTGGTTTTCATGCTTTCACTGGACAGCTGCTGATTCAGGATCTCATTCACACAATTGTGTATCTAACAGAAAGTTGCAAAAAAAAAAGAGTTCAGCTGCATATCTTTCAGCTTGATGAACTCCCTTGACTAAAATGTGTTGCAGTCTCTGTCCTCATTTGTGGCCTAGCTCCACTTGGATGTCTTGGCTGGGAGAGACAAGAGAACATAATCTTGTGGTAATCCAATTGCTTGTCCTCTCTGCAGATTCAGCAGCAATATAAAAGTGCAACAGGACATCTTCCTTTCATTTTTGAAGGCTCCTCCATGGGGGCTGGCCAATTTGGATTCCTTCGCATTCGTCGCCGGGCTTCAAAGACCATGTCCTAAGGCATGCCCTCAACATAGACCACAACTACAGGAAACAAGATTGGTGTTTCCAGCTCCTTCATTACTTTTGACTTTCTTTTTTGGTTCTGGGCGAAGCATCATCTCACATGACATACATTCATATAAAGCTGAGTAGTAACAACATTGATTCTTGGGATTTAAATTTGCTCAGCAACTATTATCAGAAAGGGTCTTAGGTGTTGCAAAACATGGGGAATCACCAATTCTGTAGGGTTCTTATTTCTGAATTACATCCTAAAATTTATGATGACAAGTGAGGCAGATTACCGGCATGATTAATAACATGTCTAACATCCTCACCCCATCAGAACCACACACTAGTGTTGTCTGAATGGTCCTGTCAATAGACAACAGAAGTGGTAATTCCACCTTTGGTTTGAATACTCTAATATTGGTCACACCAAAAGAACGTTCCACAGACCTGTAATGTACAGGCATATTACTAGTCCGTGGGCTATGGCCAACTTTCCATTGCCTTCTGCTTCATGATGATTTGACCAAACCCTGCAGAATATACTCCTCCAAGTGGTAAATGCTAATGTAAACAAGCACAACTTTCTTGGCTTTCATTGCCAAAACTCTCAGCTTTTCTGCGGAGACTTGCCTACCACAGTGTCTGAATCTCTCCACTCTCTTGGTTGTTTGTATATCTCAGATCTCAGATGCGTTCATATACAACAAGAATCTTGAAACAAAAACCTTTGAATGAAACTGCAGCATACACAAACAGTACAAATCATGCTCACATCACTGGACCAGCTCCAGGCAAAACATTCATAAAACACAAAATAATGACTCAGATTAACTGTCCCTAGAAAACACTTGCCTCATGATGAGAACATCATGTGTAATCTACTTGGTTTCTCCAGATTTCCTACAAGTGTGTGTGCTTGCTGTAGTAGGCTTTAGGCAAAGAGGAGTTCTCCATGAGGTTGTACAGGCTGTGAAAGTGTATGTATCCTCAGAACTACAGTGTTTTGGCTTTGACTGGTTGCTTCTTCCTCATCATCTGACGAATTGCCGAGTTTCTCATGCCCAAAAAGAATAAAAGAGCTCCAAAAAGTGACAAATTCTGCATACAGAATGATGTGCACATGTTATAGACAGATGATGCAACTTTGGAAGCTATTTCCATGAAACCAACCAGGTAATCTCCTTGAATGAGATTTTTTTTCCATTATGTTATATTCTAACAGAGTCAAGAAACCAAAAAGTGTTTCAATATGTACACATCAATGTTTACCTTCAAGAAAGAGTTGAACTGATGGAGGTAATCAGGACTCGCAAGATCATAATTGTAAAAATCATGTATAATTGGTGTTACTGCAGCCAAGAATATGAGCTACACAGAAACAGAATCACATCAGAACTTTATTCGGAGTCACAATTTCTCTTCTGTTTTGATCTCCCTTTGCTGTTTACCCCTGTTACCTACACTAACCTCTCTTCTTCAAAAGCCCTCTACTCAAAAAAGCTTTGAAGAACTAGTCTTGTTCCAACAAGTTCCTCTGCTGTGCATCCCATTTGTCAAAAGCTATCCATACGTGTGAAGTTGTGTGAACAAACTGTGGTGTAAATACTGAAACTAGAAAAGACTGTTGCAGGAAAGTCTTTGCATGCATATTACTCACCAGCAAATAGGCACCCAAGCTGCTGCCCAAGATGAACAGAAGACCACCTACACCTTCCAGCACTATGGCTGCCATCAACAAATGTTTTGTCTGCATTCAACATCCAACAAGTACTCTTCAAAACCTGCATTAGTTGAAACTAGAGGGGCCAAAGCTCTTGCCTAAAACTGGCACTAGTTGAAACTAAGGGGATCAAAGCACTTGCACAAAACCTCACTAGTTGAAACTACAGGGGCAAAAGTTCTTGTGTAAAAGTGACACTAGTTGAAACTACAGAGGTCAAAGCTCTTGCACATCTTAGTAAGATCAGGTGGAAGATGCAAAAATAAGTCTAGGTAAAGCAATGTTGTTGTTCTTTCTTAAGCCAAAATTAATCATATGTCACTCTCAAATACTCTCTTGCAATGAATTTCAAGCGAAGGGAAGAGGGGACTGAAGCTTGTGCCCGCACACCTCAACATTTTGAGGTAGAGAAAAGTTGGCATTGAACATCTCATTGACATTCTTTCTGAACAGCTCAAACTTCGGGTTCAGTGCATCCAAAGCAGCACCTCCATTTTGGCCGAAACCCTGGATTCTGAGGAATGAAACAACGAACACATGCAAGCACATGCAAAACAACAACCCTAACATAAGCAGTGGCATTCAGAAACAAATGCCTGCATAAAATAAGAGTGTGACCAGATGGATAGATAGACCAGCCTGCAGGTTCACAGACTCAACCCTGGTGAAGAATGCTTGATCGCCAGAAACAGCACATCCTACTCAATAAACATGTTCTTCTGCTTCTAAACACACACACACACACACACACACACACTCTCTCTCTCTCTCTCGCCTGCTTCTCTCGGTGACGCCGAGAGAAGCAGGCGAGAGAGAGAGAGAGAGAGTCTTTTGCCAAGACTAATGACAAGCTCCGACTTCGACCTAGCAAATGCAGAGGATCAAAAACACACACACCTTCACAAGGGGGCTAAAGCCGCGGCGATGAAAAACGACTCTCAGCAAGGCCACCACGCAGTTCAGCAGCAATATGGCAGGAGGGAAATACAAAATCACAATCAAGAAAATTTCCTAGACAAAATGCAACCTACAACTCTCACAACAGCAGCAGCAACAGACGCCAACGACGACGACGACGACGACACAGGCAATCAAAACCTCCGAGGAGACTGAGGCCAACAACAGTTGCCAATAGAAGAAGAAGAAGCTTTTACCGATGGAAGAAGTTTTCACAAAAACAAAACAAGAAACAAGAAACAAACTCCGTCTGCTATGAAGAAAATGGAATGCTTGTTTTGTGTTTTTTTGTTTCCCCCCCCCACTTACTTCTGCCAAGCAGCGAGAATGAAGATGGCGGAGAAGGCCACACGGCCTATGAAGGACAGAAAGCCCATGCCACTAGCTCTCCTCGGCCTCCCCAGTGCAAGCAAACCTCCGAAATGCAAATGACAAACAGAAGAGAATCAGCAGAAGTGCACTCCTGTCTGTTTCCCTTCTTCTCACCTCGCACGCAAGAGGAGAGCTCTTGAGAACAGCTTCTTCTGTCAAGGGCCTGTTGAGAGAGCCCCTGACAAGGGCCTCTGTCAAGGGCCGCTGTTGAGAGCCTAGTCCCTTACGTACATACATAGGTACTTGTTTACTTTGGGTGTTCGAGTCGGAATTGGACCAGAATTCCTTTTTTTTCCCTGCCTAAATTTAGCGAGTTGGCTAAAAGAAATATTTCACAAAATGGCTAAAAAGACTTTTTTTTTGGTTTTCTAGTTGCCAAAAATGTGAAGGAATCTTTAAAAATTTTACTTTCATATCCCATTTATAACCAAATTTGGCTAAACTATATTATTGATGATTGCCAGTTCAGCTACATCACAAATATGAAAAAAGAAAACCCTGAGTTGGACTCTCTTGGTTTGTCTTTGTGGCCTCTTTCTTTCAAGAATGATGCCTACTGTTTTGTGGCCTTCAACAGCAAGGTACTTACAGTTTCCTTTCCAAAGTGTAGGGTAAAGCCCTAGGATATGGTCATTCTCAAAATAAGGGTCCTAGAATGAGATGATATAGCTGAGTCTAAAGGTTGGGGTGGCCTCAAAATAAGGGTCCTAGGATGAGACAATATAGCTGAGTCTAGCCCCTCGTTTTTGGAATGTCCCCCCTTTGATGGGCTTTTACCCATTGTAAAGCCTGAGACAAAATTATCATGAACCTAAACATATGTAGATCAGGAGGGCATAGGAGGGGGCGAGGGATCTTACACCTACTCCTCAAAGGTGAGAGAGGTCTTACAGTTATAAGCAAGCATAATTTTCCTTCCCACTCTTAAGGACTAGGCATGATTATCCCTCCTCTTCTTTTCTAAGAGAGATATTCAAATGGAGATGGTGTGAACAATCAATTACTCAATTTCATCAACAGAACACTTATTGATTTTCAATTTTCCCAAATCCTTTCCCAACAATAGGAATAATGCTTAGAGATCCCAAGTAAATAGGTACTTGATCCTTCATAGATAGAAAAGCAAGACACAACTCAAGCATGTTGAACTTGAAAAGATTGAACCACAAGATATCAACCCAATGATCCCTTAGAGCCTTTCATTCTTTCCATCAATTGTCCCTATTGATTTTCTACAAACTAGCATTATGCTTCTTAACTCATGTGCAATGGAAATCATGGAGAAAACAAATAGAACACTAGACATCAAACTCGAACATTGATCCCAAAAATCAACACATTGCACAAAGATCTCACAACAAACACAATTCAAAAACAAGGAAAAAAATGAAAGTGTTTGAAGCAACATTTCCATTTGTAGCTAGTCTTTGCCATATTTGCTCCATCATTGGCATTATTCTCGTCCACACCGAAAAAAACAAACAACAATGTGCAAATCTTTAACGTTTCACACTTCCTTAACACAATAGCTATTGCTTGTAAAAGCACTTGCAAATCATAGGGCACTCTTGTGAATGATAAAAGACAAGATAATAAGTCGTTTTTCCACACTTGTACAATGATAGTTAGCACACCATTCAAACAACATCCCTAAAAGTTACAATATTTCATATTCATGTTTAACATTGTTTAACACTACAACTTTAGTATCTAGACCCCTTTGTTGAACCCCACCATAAAATCTATCATTTGAACAAAGGTTCACTAACAATTGTGCAACAATTGGGCTTGTGATCACACAAATTACAATCACATAGTTTTTTTCACATGCTCCAAATCTACCATTATCATGAAGCTTCATGAAAGAGAAAACATGGTTGACAAGTGGAGAGAAAGGTTGTCTGTTTAGCTTGAAAAAAGTCTTGATGATGACAATGGGGAAGACTTATTTTTATATGGAGTTTTAAAGTAGCTTGTTAAAACTTTGGAAAATGAAAGACATGGTGACAACAAGGTGGGGTGAAGTGAAAATTTGTTGAGAGAGAGGGAGTTGGGCATGAACATATGTTTTTAAATTATTTTGCTCCTTCATTAATGTACGTAGTGAGGAACTTTTTAGGTGTTGATATAGGATGATCACAAACTTTTTATGAAAATTTTGCAAACCATTTGTGACTATGGTTCTTTTATCTTGCAAATACAAGATTGCACAAAAAAGTTTGGATTGTCCTTGATCAAAAAATGCATAACTACATTTCACATCAAGTTTATCAACATCAACCTTGTTCAATCATGTCGATCATATTAATTTTGACTCCAACATAACATCACATTGTTTTAAAGTAAACCTAAGATCAACATGGGGTCAACTTAAGTCAAAATGATCATTTAAAAATTTTTAATGGTAAAATATTTACCCCGATGGTGATCGAAATTGAATCACCACAAAAAATTTAAGGACAAGAATTATTGATTGAACTTCATTTTAATTCATATGATGAATATAATTCAATCGTATTAACCCAAATTTATTCATGAAAGACAAAATATTGTGACTGTTGAATTGTGGTAATTGAATTTTGGTCACCATTTTAATAGTTGAGATTTTTTTTTCAATTCTAAAAAAAATTTGAAATTAAATGTAGTCTTTTTATGAATAAAATTATAGTCTTATGGTGACCAATAACCTATCCTAAAAAATCAATTTTCTTTCAATTATTTAAAAAACCATCAAGTAGTGACGACTAAATTTCAATTGCCATCTTCACAATCAAGACTTAATTCACCATCTTCATAGTCAAAATTAAAGGTTAAATTTTTTTATGTCAATTTGACCTTCAATTTTTATTTTAAAAATATATTTTGACCAAAATTGATCACTTTATGGATCTCCACAATCAAAAACATGTTCTTTGTTTTTTAATTTTTATTTTATTCAAAAAAATTTGACTATTGAAGTGTGTCAACTAAATTTCAATCACCATTTCAATGGTCAATTTTTTTTTTTAATTACAAAAATTTGGTCATCTTGTGGATCAAGGTGTCCATAAAAACGAAGAAAATGAAAATAAAATCTTAACCATGAAAATGGCAACCAAAATTTAATGATCACATCTTGATCATCAAGATTTTTAAATTTTTTAATAGTTTTTTCAATTGAAATCTAGTCATTCAAAAGATGACTATTAGTGTGAACCTAGTCTTAGTCCCACCCAAGTCCACCCTCGAGTCTTCCATGGTCCATGGAGTATCTAGGTTACAAGTAAAATTCAATCATAACTTCAAGAGTGGATTTTAGAATTTGGAAGTTTTTTTTTCCAAAAACCATATTCCATGATGTGACTAAAATTCAATCACAACTTGCATAAGGTTGCTCCATGGTTTATGGAACACCCTTGTCAAAGAATACCTCTCCAGGGTAGACAATGCCCAGCTTAGGAAAAGCTTGGCACGTTTTCGTTGTGCGAATCACAAGCTGCAAATTGAGCTAGGAAAGCAAGTCAAGCCAGTGAAGGTGCCGATGCAACAACGTTACTACAAATTGTGCAACTTGGGTGCGGTTGAGGATGAGGAGGACTTCTTGTTGGTTTGCCCTGCCTATCAAAGTGTTCGAGAGAGGTTTAGAGGTTCATTGCCACTACCTGCCATCACACCTTTGGCTGAATTGCTGAGCTGTTAGCAACAAAGCATCCTTGCTAGATTCTTAGTGCAATGTCAGACGGTTAGATTTGAATTGCTTCATCAGACTTAACGTCAATTGGGTTTTGGCCCGGGCGCTGTTTGGCCCACTTAATGACGCTAAATTGTAAGTAAGTAAGTAAGAACCAAATTTCAATTACAACCAACATAGGGGTGTTACATGGACTTGGGCCCCATGAGAGCTCCTGGG